>Ga0075272_1000083_pt1 | contig 24087 bp, 19 predicted proteins | sample SF_Rice_5C_0N_40_FD_69776 | JGI IMG/M metagenome (GOLD analysis project Ga0075272, IMG submission 69776) | Rice paddy soil microbial communities from Twitchell Island, California, USA - SF_Rice_5C_0N_404 | ecosystem: Environmental > Terrestrial > Soil > Paddy field/soil | place: USA: Twitchell... | reverse complement strand
GGTCAGAGCAAGAGCGACAAGGATTCCTCGGAGCACTCGTGTCATTTGGTTGCAGCTTTGACAACGTGCGGATGCAAAATCGCCGTCACACGCCGTGCGTAGTCGCTGAATTCAGATTCAGTCTCGAGACTTCTCGGATCGATGGCAAGTGCTTCGGCGACCATCTGAAGGTGCTTAAAGAGAGCCTCCCTAAGATGTAAGGCCTGAGAGCGGTCCAAGTCCGAGGCAGAGCGATCCGGATCAAATGATTCTCCTGGTGTTTTAGGTACTTGGATCCTTCTGCTTAAGTTTGTCATACGCGCGCCCTCACAGATCAAAGGTGATGCAGTCCTTGTCGTCCCGCATACGATCCGTCAACAAATCGAGAAAGGTTTGGGCCTTTTGTTCTCGAACAGTCCGTTTGGCATCGCCCAAGAGAAAGTGATCCGTAACCGTAGCGGGTATCGAAGCGTGCTCGAAAATCCGACCATTGATCTTGTCCTCAGGACCGGGAACAACAGTACCGGGCGTAACCCACGGCGAGATCAAGATTGCGGGTACACGAATGCCGAGCCGATCGAAAGCGAACGACTCACCAGTCATGGTGTCAGCAGCAGCGGCGACGTAACCGTCTGGCGTACATAGCGGCGGAACAACGTGATCATACAATCCGCCGTGCTCGTCATAAACGATTAGGAGAGCCGTGCTATTCCAAAGGTCAGGGTTCGTCCGAATCGCATTGTAGACCGTCGCTATGAATCTTTCACCCTCGCGGACGTCGTGATCAGGATGCTGATCGGATGCAAGAATTGCTCCTCCGTCATCCCCATAGTGGTCCCTGTAGCAAGGCTCGACAAAGCTGTACTCTGGAAGGGATGCAGTTTTGCAGTCGCCGAGAAATTGCTCGAACGTCCCGAACAATTGTGGTTGTCTCTGCAGCAGATTCAGAACTTCCATCGTTGAGCTTGGTTGATCGTAATAGTAGAGCTTGGCACTGTGACCGGCATTCCGCATGCGTTCGTATACGGTGAGAATCTTGTCTTTGAGAGACTTCCTGACATACAACATATCCATACTGATTTGGCCGAAAGACGTTCCGTAGTGCGCAAAAGCACGGTTACAAATGGTTGGGCCTGGTATCGAAGAAAACCATCCGTTGAACAGCACGTATTCCGTCGCAAGCGCTATCAGAACAGGAAGATTCTTGGGATCGAAATAGTACATAACCGCGTGTGAGGATTTGAGGTCGTTTGTTTGAGTGTAGTAGCTCTTCACGAAGCCCTTCATGGTGGCTTCACGTCCGGTCGCCTTATTGCCGTCGAAAATCTGTAGATCAACTCCTGGAAAATGGTGGTCCGGGTCGTGTTTGTCTAGTTGCCCTTGGAATTTGGCCACCTTTTGAACCTGCACTGGATTCCCTTTCGCGTCTAGGTTTGACTCGTCTCCCGCCAGACCCTCGACTCGGACATCGGTCGCCCGCAGCCCACCTAACATGTGATCAAACGATCGATTCTCCATCATCAGCACTACGATTCGCTTAAGCTGGCCGAGACCCTGAGTCATGGAATTCTCCAAACCGATCATCTATTGCACGCAAACTTCGTTCCGCAATGCTTGTGGAATCCGAAATCGCTGCGACAAATTTGGGCGACGGAGGACTACCGTTCCAATCCCAAGCGGCGCGCGGCCAAGATCTACGCGGCGGTCTGGACTGAACGCGCAACTTCAATATTTCTGCCGCCGCGCGGAATAATCAGCGAACTCTTTCTTCAGTACGACGCTGTTTTTCCGCGCCGTGATCTAAGCCTGTTACTGTCACTCTCGTGTCTCCTGTCGCGAGCAACGGTGGATACACACAGGAGGGCCGGCAGCCGGCATCGTCATGATGGTCCATCTTTCCCACGGAATAGTGATAGTTCTGGTCGCCTAGGTCGTGCACGGGGCCAACGATGAGAGACGCCATTTGCATCAATTCGAGCGATGCGGCCGACAAGCTGAACGGGAATACGTTCTCATGCCGCAGCAATTGATGGGCGGGATCTAAGTTCCTGATATACGAAGGGTCGTCTAACAACCCGTCTCGTTCGATGCCCACTAGGGAAGGATCGAACGCTTCCCAGCACTCCAGGCAGCGTCGCCCTGGTCCTACCGTATGAACGTGCCAGTCTGCACCGACTAACCTGTCGCCGCGAACGCGAACCAGAATTCCGCCGTCAATAACAGGAAGCAAGTGCGCGTAGGCAATATGATTCAAAACCCGTCGGGGCCAGGGACGATCGACGCAGCTAAATAAAAGGTCACAGCTCAGCGCGGTCCGGTACCCATCTCTTTCCACGACACTGGCGGAATGGCGATTTATTCGGATAGAACGGGCCGTGGCGGACCGCAAAGCATTGTCGGCGGCGACATCGACCTTTTTCCTGCCGACATCTGCTCGACCTGCACCGAGGATGCGGTCCAAGTTGAGCTCTTCAACGATGTCATAATCAATTAGATCTAGCCACTCCACGCCCATCCTGGCCAGGCCTTCGCAAATCATGCTTCCGACGCTGCCGAGGCCCACAATGCCGATTCGCAGCCGTGAAATTTGAGCTTGCCCCTCGTGCCCCCAAACGCCAACCGTTCTCCTCAACGCTTCGCTCGGTGGTGCTTCCGGTCGAAGGTCCGGGTTGTAGGAAACTATCAAGTATCGGCCGGCCACTCGGACTGAGGCCATCCACGCCGGACTGTAGGTTCGCGGCGCCACTCTCTGCCAAAAACGTCCGCTCCACGAACCATCCGAGCCAACTGTCAGCCCAACAAAGGGTAAATCCGTTGCCGCCTGAACCGCACCGGCACGACCACTTTCTGCACGGTAATCATCACTGCTCAGCCTTTGCCACCCAGGGCTGGGGTGACTATGAATCAGGGCTAGGCCACATCCTTTTTGTCTCGCAAGGCCAATCGCGCGGACGAAATAATCATCAGTGAATTCCACGTTCCCATGGACAATTCGCTCGCCTCCTCTCGGTAAGACGAGATCGCTCAAGAGCGCAGTCAGTCGCCGGTGACCTTCACTGGGTATCCACAGTGCGAAAGTGACATCCTCTTGGTGATCGGCGCGCAGCAGGTGAGCGCACGCGCGTTCATGCTGGTGTTGGGACACAGCTGCAGCGAATTCGTGAAAGGATTCAAGCATCCAACAGAACCTTATTGATGTAGGAGATTATATGCTTGGCCGTTCTTTCATTGCTCCAGTTTGGCAGCTGCCTGCTCCAATATTGCCAGTCAGCTCCCAATGGACTGTTATTGATGTTACGCTGACCATTGGGAGCGATAAGAGGCCGGACGTGGATTCCCGCGGGAGGTGTAAAAGGAAAATCCTTGCCCGCCACTCCGACATCGATTGTCTTGCCGGCATGGGGACCAGCGCCGATAGTAAATCCACGAATAACGGCTATGCCGTGCTGCGCGAACGAGCGGTCCACGACGTAGCCTAGCGATTCGAATTCCTTGGCGAGAGCTTCCATTCGAATGAGCTCCTAAGAGAGCGGCGTTGGCCCGTGAAAAACGGAAATGAACTTCTCTTTTTCATGAACGCGAATGCTCTGGTTCACGTCGCGGTACTCGACTTGCTGATCCCCGCGAAGTTCGATCAGGAAGTGAGTGTTGGGGTCCAAACCGCCGTTTTTCAGGATTTGGCCCACCGTCAGCGTCGCCTCGGTCGTCGTCTGCGGCTCGTTGTCCAGAAAGTAAGTGATCGAGTGAACCGCGTGCTCGGTCTTTTGCGTCTCGGTCGTGCTCATGCCGACCTCCTATGATTCTTGCGGACCAGCGGGAGCGCCATCCAATTCCGCGGCGCTTCGTGACATGTCCGTCAGGTTTTTATACATCCCGAGGCTTATTATACGCATAGGCGGACATATTCGTCAACTATTCTTTACATTTTTTGACTATGGCTATAAGCTATTGTAAATAAAAGCTTACAAGGAGGCAGGATGCCATTGGAGTTAGCCGAGACCAGGACGAAGGAAACCATTGGCCAAAATATTAGAGCGGCGCGCGAGTTTGCCGGCAAGTCGCAGGAACAATTCGCCGAGGCCCTGGGAATTTCTCGTGCAACTCTCAGCGCGATCGAAAACGGGAAGGTCCCCGTCGACAGCGCCAAACTGGTCATAGCTTCGAAACTCTTAGGCGTGCCGTTGACGGACTTTTTCCGCGAAGCGGAAGAGCGGATCGCGTTGCTTTATCGGGCTGCCGAGGACGTCGTACCCGCGGCTAGGGTCCGATCACGCTTTCAACAGTTTTGTGAAGCGTACCGGCAACTCGAAGACATCGTCGGTGTGGCTGATACTCTGTTGTCGCCTCCCGAATATAGTTACTACCCAGATTTGCATTCCAAGGCTTCGCTCTTCGCTGCACAGGTCGCAGTTTCGGAAAGGGAACGTTTGGGGCTCGGTCAATTCGATCCTATTGAAAATATCTTCCAGCTGCTCGAAGAGAATGGCGTACGAATTCTGGCATGTGACGTAGACCAGGAGGGAGTATTTGGGATCTCCGGTTTCTCGCGTCATTATGGCCCCTGCATATTAGTGAACTCACTTAACACGATCGAACGAAACATTTTTACGGTGGTCCACGAATATGGCCACCTGCTAATGCATCGCAACTGGTATCTGAATCGGGAACCAACCGATGCCTCGCCGAAAAATGAACAGCTGGAGCAAATGGCGCACATTTTTGCTGGGACTTTCCTGGTCCCCGAAGCAGGTTTAAAGGATCTTTTTGTTAAAAATGTCAAAGGCATCACCAATCTCGAGGATGTTCTTTTTCTCAAAAGACAATTTCGAGTAAGCGCTCTAGTTGTCTTGCATCGGTTGAAGCAGACGAATCTGATTTCTCGCCAGGACTTTGACAGGTTGTCTGCTGCGTTGCGCGAAAAGCAACCCGATTCAACAAAGGAGTTCGCTCCGCTGCGAAAGAATATTCTCGTAGAGTGGAAATGCGCATCTAGGTTTGAACATCTAGCAAGAAAGGCCACCCTCCAAGAAATGATTTCCATTGGTCGCTTAGCGGAACTCCTCGGTGAAAACATCGTCGAGACTCGGAGACGAGCGCAGGAGTGGCGCAAGGATATTGCCGTTGCACCTTCTTGAGGCCGGAGAATATTCGCTCGATGCCAATGTCGTCGTCGATCTCTATAACGCTGATCATCTGCCCTTACTTTCCAGGTTGCTTCCCCGCAGATTGTTGATGTCTGACCTTGTTGCGGCAGAACTCGCAGAAGCCAACATTTACTACCCAGATCCGGCCGTGATCAGCCTTGAGTCGGACGAAGCCTGGGACCTATTTGAAGAAATCCGATCCAGCGTCCGTAGTCTGGGTATCGGAGAAATAGCCGCTCTCGTGGTTGCCAAGCTGAACGGAGTCGGCATCCTCACGAACGATTGGAATGCCCGTAAGAAGGCTGAAGCCCTTGGGTTTGAAGCCGTCGGCTCGCTCGGATTGTTGGAGGACGCAGTCGATAAGAGCTTTCTATGCTCTGTTTCCGCCTGCAACGTCTTGGATAGAATCATCAGTTCCGGTGCTTGGATTTCTCGCGAGTTAGCGGCCGCCTTCAGGGACCGAATGAATAACAGCAATCGCTAAGTTTGCCAGCCCGGCACGCTTTCGACTTCTGCGAGACACCGTAACAACCAACCCCCGCTCTCGCTGAAAGCCGACCACGCATTTTGTATGTCGGCGAACGCTGACATTCACGGATGTCGCCGAGCGCTGACACATAACTTGTCGCCGATCGCTGACTGTGCTACAATGTCGGCGAACGCTGACATTTTCGAGAAAAGGGGTGAATCGTGCGAGTCAGAACACCATCTGAGTTGGGGGCGCTCATCCGAGACTACCGCGTGCGCCATAAACTCGACCAGAAATCTCTCGCCGCATCCGTAGGCGTGAGCCGCCAGTGGATCGTCGAGATCGAAAAGGGCAAAGCCAGAGCGCCACTCGGCCTAGTCCTACGGACCCTCGGAGCGCTCGGAATCGTTCTCGACGCTCAGCAGGAAACTCCACCAAGCCGCGGAGGGAAAAACAAATGGCACGGAGTCGACGCTTACGTCGACATTAATGCCATCGTGACGGGCGCACGGACGAAAAAGAAGTGACGAAAGAACTGATCGCACTGCTCGATGGAAGGGAAACTGGGCGCGTCGTCCGCGACAACCGCGGCAAGCTAACCTTTACCTACAACGACCAATGGCGAAACGCTGACGGTGCCTATCCCCTTTCGCTCTCGATGCCGATTACACTGGCCGAACACCCCAACGCCAAGATTGACCCGTTCCTGTGGGGCCTTCTGCCAGACAACGAAATCATCCTCGGTAACTGGGCGCGCAAATTCCATGTGTCCGCGAGGAACGCCTTCAGCCTGATCGCCTACGTCGGCGAGGATTGTGCTGGAGCTGTGCAGTTTGTCCAGCCGGCAAAGCTCGACGCCATCTTGGGCACGGCTGCTCCTCCCATCGAATGGCTCGACGAAAAAGAAATCGCCAAGCGCCTGCGCGCTTTGCGCGAAGACCAATCCGCCTGGCGCGCTCCTCGCGATACCGGGCAGTTCAGCCTGGCGGGCGCTCAACCGAAAACGGCCCTACTCTTCCAGAACACGAAATGGGGCGTGCCTTCCGGCCGCATTCCGACGACACATATTCTCAAACCGCCGTCCGGCGAATTCGAAGGCCACGCCGAGAATGAGCATTTCTGCCTGGAGCTCGCGCGCGCTCTCGGCCTGCCCGTCGTGGATTCGCGTATCATGCATTTCAAAGACGAAGTTGCGATTGTCGTCGAGCGGTATGACCGCGTCCGCGTCGCCGGTACCCTTCATCGTGTCCATCAAGAGGACATGTGCCAGGCTTTCGCGATCCCGCCGACCCACAAATACCAGAATGAGGGAGGTCCCGGCATCCGGGACATCGTCGGTTTGCTCGGCGAGAATTCGAGCCTGCCAAAGGAGGATATCGCGACTTTTCTCGATTCAGTCGTCTACAACTGGCTCATCGCCGGAACGGATGCACACGCAAAGAACTATGCACTCCTGATCGGGACCGGCGGGCGTATTCGACTGGCACCACTATATGACGTGGCCAGCGTTCTTCCATATCCCGACATCAATATCGAAAAGACGAGAGTATCGATGAAGATTGGCGGCGAGTATCGGCTTCGTAACATCCGGCCTTATCACTGGCGGAAGCTTGCGGTCGAGCTGAAGCTTGACCCGGACAAAACACTTCACCGCGTTTCGGATCTTGCTGATCAGCTCGCGGACCATGTTTCGGCCCTGAAGCAGCAGATGGTGAGCGAAGGCCTGAAACACCCAATCATCCCTCGTCTTGCCGACGCTCTCGCAAAACGCGCGACAGCGAGCCACAAAATGATCCAGCGCACGTGACGAGCAGGCCATGCTGCTGCGTGCGCTTGAAGAAAAGACTTTTCTTCCGCTCGGATCAGACCGCGAAGCTCACAGTGATTTTCAATTGATTGCGGGAACCAATCGCGATTTGTTAGCCGCCGTCCGCGAAGGCCGTTTCCGCGAGGACTTGCTTGCTCGAATCAACTTGTGGACGTTCACATTACCAGGTTTGAGGTCTCGCCCAGAGGATATCGAGCCGAACCTTCAATTCGAGCTTGATGAATTTGCCCGGCGGACGGGGCACCGCGTGACGTTCAGCAAGGAAGCCAGACAAAAGTTCGTCGATTTTGCACTGTCCTCGTCGTCCCCGTGGCCTGGAAACTTTCGCGATTTGAATGCGGCAGTAGTTCGTATGGCTACACTTGCGGAAGGAGGTCGCATTTCCGTTGAGATTGTCGAAGAAGAGACCGAGCGTCTCAACGCTTCTTGGACAAGACTGGAATCGGAGGAATCAGAAGAGGTCCTCTCTCACATTTTGAGTGAAGAGGTGCTTAGTCAGATCGACCAATTTGACCGAGTCCAGCTTGCGCACGTGATTCACGTGTGTCGGGGCTCGCGATCACTATCAGACGCAGGCCGCCGTCTCTTCAGTGCTTCGCGATCCCGTAAAGCCAGCACCAACGATGCGGATCGTCTGCGAAAATATCTCAATCGCTTCGGAGTCACTTGGTCGCAGATGATCTGTTCGTGAACAGTTCGTCCGCTGTACACGGAGTACCTTTGCCGAAGACCATTGCTCGAATGCCTCTTTCTTCGTCTGAACCACGTCCAAGCTCATATACTACTCCCTTGAGCATCTCCCAGTGGAGTCACTGACCTTGAGAAAAGTGCGACATCAGAAGAGCTTGTTGGCGCCCTATGGACAATAGGCCTGTTCTGATTTTCGACGGCGACGACACGTTATGGCGTACCATGCCCCTCTACGACGAGGCGAAACGGCAATTTTTCCACCTGATGCGGAAACAGGGATTCGCAGCAGAAGCCGTCGAAGAATATTTTGAGGAGCGGGACCGAAGCAATATCAAAAGTCTTGGCTTCTCAAGACGTCGTTTCGGGCTATCTATGTTGCAAACCTACCGGCACTTCGCGCGCGTGCACCGCCGCCCCATAAAAAAGTCGATCGATCGGCAGATCATAGCTATTCGAAATAAGATTTTCGAAGCGCAGCCTACGTTGGCTCCCTTCGCTGATGCGGTTCTTGAGTCTCTAGCGTCTCGCAATCGCCTTGTGTTACTGACAAAGGGAACCAGAAGTGTCCAACTGCGCCGCGTCTCCAGCAGTGGCCTCCGGCATTTTTTCGAGAGGATTTTTGTGGTCAAGGACAAGAACAATGCGACCTTCAAGCAGCTCTTGCACGCCTTGAAGACGAAACCTTCTAACGCCTGGTCGGTTGGCGACTCCCTGCGATCGGATATTAACCCGGCAATTCGACGCGGTTTGAATGCGGTCTGGATCCCAAATAGGAACTGGAGCTACGAAGAAGACGTGCTTCTTTCGAGTGGGAGATTCTATAAAGTACAATCCCTGAGGCAGATTGCCGGTATAATTAATAAGATCGACAAGTGATAGAGATGGTTTATCTTTTTAGTTCGACCAGCCGCGAACTCTATAAGAGAAACGTGCTTGACGCATGTTGCTATCCCGAAGGCCACGTGCTCCGCTTTCGCTACAGTGAGCACAACATCCAGCCTTCCGTTAAGTCTATCCCTAATCTACTGCTCCAGGAAAATGGCCTGGTGATTTTTGCTGACCTACCGACAGCGCACGAGGGAATTAGTCCATCCAAAGACTCTCCTAGCGCTGAGCCGCCCGAGTTTCACTTCTATCCAATCAGGGAAGTTCGAATCGTCCGGGTTCGTTGGACGGCTGGTCTGCTCTTCGTCGACGCTACACTCGGAAGGTTCGTTAACTATGAAAGCTGCACTCGTAATGAAGATGGCTGGAACGATGCGATTAAACAGCTACCGGATCACCCGCGCCCTGGACCCGCCGGCGCGAACACTTTCTTCATATACTGGAACCCGTCGGATGCTTTTGCGTACTCTACTTTTGAGCATCAACCGCAGCGTGCCTGGCGTAGTGTAGTTGACCGTATCAATGAGTCTTCGCTCCGGGAAAGCATCACGTACCGAGTCTCGGGTTTCTACTACGTGCAAGGCGCGCGTGCCCGAGCCAAAGATTGGGTGACAAATCGACGGGCTGCGCTCGCGCGTGCTGTGCGATCTTCAGGTCGTTTTCACAATTGGCTCGGGAACCTCTTAACGCCCGAATCTGAATCAGCTGCGAAGGTGATTAAACCAATTTATGCGGACGGAAATTGCATCTATCGCTTCAAAACTGGTCGCAGTGTCGTATTGCGTGTTCTCTTTTATCGAAAAACGGAGAAGACGTTTGGCGACACGACCCTAAAGCTCGAATGGGACCGGCAGATTTTCTCAAGCGCGTCGAAAGACGAATTGAGAATCCAATCTCGGTACGATCAAGAAGAGATCTTCCTCACCTGTGGCCGCTTGTCCGAGCGCACTCTTTCGACTTTACGCATCGTTCAGGCGCGGGATTCTGACGACAAAGCTTGGGCCTCGCAACCATCTTTCGTCGTGCAAGTAGCACCACCCACCGGCTACGTATTCCTGGTCTGCATAGTGTTCGGCCTGGGGTTATTACTGCTGAACACATCGAGCGCAGACCTTAATGCATACCTCGGTCCGCATCGTGCGGCGCTAACGTCCCGCCTCAGTCCCTCGATTGTTTTCTGGGCAGTCAGGTTCGTTAAGCCCCTCGGCACGCTCTTTTGGATCGGTGCCACATGGTTGTTTCTTCGGAAGTTTCCGCTCAAGTGATGTATTGAAGGAGAGAGCGATGCCGCGATGGACACGAACACGAATCGCAAGGTTTGGTCGAGAAATACATCAACGACTTCGGGTTCATTTGGATGAACTCGGTTTCATCGCAGATGGTGGTGGCAAACTGCGCCCGCCGAATTCAACGAAGGAATCCCTGAGAGAAGTCCATCGTCTGCACCGTGCCGAGCGTCTAGGAGAAGAAGCAGCGTTCATCAAAAGCAGGGCTCCTAATCTTCTGCAGTACTTTGCTGAAGGGAAAGACATCGTTCCCGCCCAGATCACACCTCGAATTCAGTCCGTTGAGTCTGGAACAACGGAATCTGACCTGTTCCGTTTTGCAAGCCTAACGTGGAGTGTTCCTGTGTCCCAGGGATACGGACGACGCATGAGATTCCTTGTTTGGGACGGGAGCAATGGAAAGCTCATGGGCCTTATTGCGCTTGGTGATCCGGTGTTTAATTTGCGCGTACGCGACGAAGCAATCGGTTGGACAGTTACTGACCGCGAAAAGCGTCTAGTTAATGTAATGGATGCCTACGTTCTCGGTGCTGTGCCTCCATACAATCAGTTGCTTGCGGGCAAACTCGTAGCCTGCCTCATTCGTAGCCGCGAAGTTAGAAATCACTTCACAAAGAAATACGGACATTGCAAAAGCATCATTTCTAACAAGAAAAAGCACGCGGCCCTCGGTTTGGTGACGACTTCCTCTTCCCTCGGCCGGTCCTCCGTTTACAATCGCCTGAAACTGGATGGAGTTCCTTATCTTAAATCAATCGGATACACAACGGGATGGGGACACTTTCATGTTCCGGCCCAATTATTTCTGGAAATGCGCAAATACCTTCGGCTGAAGAGGCACCCCTACGCCAAAGGAAATCGTTTTGGAGACGGCCCAAATTGGAAGCTCAGATTAGTTAGAGCCGTGCTGGATGATCTCGGATACGAATCTGACCTCCTCCGACACGGCATTCGGAGAGAAGTTTTCGCCTGTAACGTGGCAACGAACACAGCTCGGGTGCTGAGGGGAGAAGTTCGCCACTTTCAGTACCGGGGTCTACTGACCGTCCAGGAAATAGGCGTGCTTGCGCGAAATCGATGGATAGTCCCACGGTCCCTACGGCGTCCTGAATTCCGATTTTGGACCCGCGAACAACTCTTGGGACTTCTAGACAACGAATCGATATCCAGCACAGCCGACCAAATCCATTTTTCAGCGACTGCGTGAGATTCGAACTCGACTCGTCTTCTGATGAACGGCTCTCTTAACTCTTGGCAAGGGCGTTTGGAGGGGCACTTTTCCCGGCTCGCCGCAGCAAGGAAGGCTGCCGGTCTTCCTCTCTTCGCACTTGAGCACGGCCTCGGCGACGGCGAATTTCGAGCGATCGCTTCACTGCTGCGAGAACGTCTAGCTCTGGGTTTGCGGGTAGACCAGCACTGGCTTTTGTGGGTTATCTACGGCACTGAGATTGGTTACGACTACGACGGCGACGAATATTGGCGCACCTTTGAGGAACGGACGCCGCGCTGGAAGGATCGTGGCAGCCGCACCCAGCTTCGTGATTGGTTCACGCGGTTTCGCTCGACTTATCATGGAGTAAAACCCACAGGGCAGTGGGCCGAATGGTTCACAATTATAGCCTGGCCGATCACGCACGCCATCCTACCTAAATACCTGCAATGGCAGTTTGCCAAAGCCCTCTATAACCTGCGTTATCGTTTGGCGCAGCTGCGTGACCCGAGACCGGCGACCGTGGGCCAACTGCTCGCAGCCCATGCCTGGGATGCATCCTCGCGATTCCAGGAGTTTCTTCAGCAGGAGGAGCTTGCCGGCAGGATCGTACTTGCCCTGGTCGGCAACACGAATGTCGCAGGGCAGGATTCCATCCAGCCGGCAACGCTGCAACGCATCGTTGCCGACCTGGAGCGCGTGCAGAGCGCGCGCGAGTGGCTCAAGGAAACGCAGCGCTATGTGGCCGACCGCATCTCCGGTGCTGGACGGCCCGCATCCGCGAGCCATCCCGAATACGACACGGAGGACGCCGACGCGCACAGATCTTTGAGCATCCGGCCCAGCCTCATGCTGCGTCCGAACGGCGCGAATGGCTGGTCCTTGGTTGCTGAAATTCCGCCGCTCACCACAATCGCGCGCCTCGATCCCGAACTGCACGCCTTCCTTCTCAAGACTAGATGCAAGATCACAGGAGCAGGCGAGACATGGCTGCCTAATGCATGGCTGCTCTCGGGAACACAGCGCCGCGTGCTCAAGTCTTGGCCCGGAGCCGGTGCGCCGCTCATCACCTTCGAGAAGCCCAACGCACAGATTGAACAACTGCTTTCTGGAGCGCGTATCTCCGAAGGGCCAGTCTGGCTGTTCAGGATAGGCGCGGACGGGCTTGCAACAGAAATCGTCGGCAAAACCATACGCCCGGGCAGAAGCTATGTTTTGGTCAGCGACCGCGATTTGCCTTCCGATTATGGGCTGATTACGCCTTGCGACGTCGACTGCGCGGGCATCTGCGGCGGCCTGCTCTCAACCCCCGAAGCGCTTTCGTCGGATGCAATCTCGCTCGTGGAAGGCATGGGATTGCAAGTCGCAAGGACTGTCCGTATCTGGCCGGCAGGTCTTCCCGCCCGTGCGTGGGACGGCGAAGGCAACAGCGAGTGGCTTACGACCGACCGGCCCTGTTTCGGCATCGTGCATGACTATGCGGTCGATTCCTACACCCTGCGGCTCGATAACGGTGCCGAAGTCGCGATCAAAGCGCCCCCTCTTGGAAACGCCGCATTTGTTGCGCTGCCTCCGCTTGCGCCGGGCCAACACACGCTGTCCGTGAGGGCGCGGCGCATGCAAACAATGCCTTCCGCGGCAGCGGAGGGCGTGGTGACGCTTTCCGTGCGCGAGCCGGAGCCCTGGGTGCCCGGCACGACGTCGCACGCGGGACTGTTTGTCTCGGTGGAGCATTCTGATCCGCCGCTCGATTTGTTCTGGGAAGGCGATGTTTCCATCGGCATCATGGGCCCTCCCGGACACCGCGTCACCTGCACTATGACGCTGCTCACTCCCAAGAAGGAACTACTCCTGTCCGAAGCCATCGGTACGTTTGATCTGCCGGTAACGAATGAGGAATGGCAGCGCAAGTTCGCACAGTTTGTCGGCGTCGAGAAGCGGGAATGGGCCTATCTAGAAGCAGGCTCCGGCAGCCTATCCATCAAAGAGGACGAGCTCGGCGATTTTACTCTCCGCCTCGACCGCAACGTAAAACCCATCCGCTGGGTCTGCCGCAGCGACAAGCGGATGACGATTGCGAGATTGATTGATGACACTGGGCTGGACGATTCTGCAGCATGCCGTTTCTTCAGCCTTCGCTCTCCTGCGGACTGCATTTCGATTGATACCGATAAGGCCCTGTCCGGAATAGAAATCCCTGGTCCTGGGGGACTCTACGAGGCGAGCCATGCCGATTGTGAGGACGCCATCGTCGTCAGCATGCCGCAGGTGGAAGGAGGCTTGCGCGGTCTTGTCATCGAGCCCGATCTAAGCGCCTTCGACGGCGAAAAAGGATCCGTCACCCAAATCCTCGAAATTCTTAACCTTTGGATACGCGCGCGTCTGTTCGGACCACTGGTTTCCATGCGCCGCCGACGCATCGTGGAACGCCTACTCAATCGCCTTTACGGGAAGCTGTGCGGCAGACGCTGGAGCGAGGCCGAAGCTGCTTTCCATGCACAGCCGCAGTCGGAGAGCGTGCTCAAACAACTCGAGCATGCTATCGGAGGAACGCCGGGCTTCGGCGTTCTTCTGCGCCGCGATCATGCGAGGTTCGATTCGGGTTCTGCGGCGGGCATCCAGTGGTTCGCGGAAGTCGCCGCCCGTTACAAGGTCTGTACGGACAGAGGACTCTGCGAGTTTGCGCTTAAGGTCGGCAGCGAACCGCACGGACTCGTGTCGTTGCCGAAACCGGTTCTCGACCAATTACTTACGGAAATCAAAGACAAGACCATACTGTCACGTGGAGCGAGATTTCTGGCACTGCTCTCGGTCAATGCGCAATCGGCTGCAGGCTTCTCCAGACGGAAAGCATGATCACTCAACTTTCAGTCAACGATGTGCTGAGAATAAGCCGGGAGCAACTCGGCATTCCGGCCTCACCCGCCATCGACGACACACTGCGTGCGGCACTGCTCCGCCGGGCGGCGAGCATTCATTGCCCCTGTTCGTTATCCACACTCACGGCGGCCGTCAGGGAGAGTCTTGCCTATCTCACCGATGCCGACAGCGAACTGGAAGAGCAGATCAACGCGGCAGCGGAAGGGTTGATCGTCACGGGCGACCTTCTTGAACTCAGCCAGGTAACGGTTGACGACCCCAACGCCAAGGGTTCGTGGGTCTTCTCCGCGCCGCCCGGTTTCATCGTCCGGCCCGGCGGGAGCATTTTCCTCATCGGCATTGTTCCGGACGAAGCAACGCCGCTGCCGGCGTCGCTGAGCTGCCGTGTGGAATTCGACGGCCTGACGCGCGTCCTTGTGCCCGCGCAGAGAGAAGACTTGCCGTCCACTCTGCGCGAACTCGGGCTGCGCGAGATTCAGGCAGTGGCTTGGCTCAAAGCCCCCAAGGCGGAAAGTGCCGCCCAACTGCGGCAGAATATGATCACCCGCCTGTCCGAGCAATCGCCGAGCGGAGCGATAACAGAGCTTTCCATCCTTCTTCCCGACCGGCCCGTGGATTACTACCCACGGCGCTGGGCTGTGCCGGCGAACCACACAGGGGAATTCCTTGCGCGACGCCCCCAGGCCTACGGCGGGGCGCTGTGGGGTTTCGCCTATCTCGAAAACGGAAACGTGATGCGGTTTCTCGATTTTCCGCTCAAGGGAACACAGTGGCGCGGATGCGATGTAGCGTGGCATCTGCAGATGGCCATTGACCAAAGCCGCGGGACACCGCAGAAATACCGCAAGCGGCCGGACGCGGGCGGGGCGTACCTTGATTTCTTTTCCCCGATCCCGCTCTGGGCGCAGCGGCGCTTGCGCGTCCTGGGCCGTTCAGCCGCCCCCGAGCACTGCTTGCTTTCGTACTGGGTGCCCGAACGCGAGATCGCCGCGGAAGAAGATTATTTGCAGAAACATCTCTGGCTGGCGGCCATCGGCAGCTAGGAGCAAAGGGAAGGGGATGACGCAGACCGTCAAAGAAACGATCCGTCAGCTGCACGACTCGCTGCGCGACTACATCGAGGCGACCTATCACATCAGTTCGCCGCCGCTCATCGAGCAACGGAAGGAACTGCTCGACCGCCCGGGCGTGATTCACCAGATCCCCTACATCGAATCGACGCCGCGCTATCAGAGCGGAGAGAAGTTCGCGGCGATTCACGGCATTCCCAAAGCTGCGCTGGCCGCATTTTCCGCCCTTTCCCAACCCGAGGGCGAGCTTCCCGCGCTGCTCTACGATCCGCCGTACAAGCACCAGTCGGACGCCATAAAACACAACCTGATCGACGGGAAGAACCTGCTCGTGATGACCGGCACGGGCTCCGGAAAGACCGAATCCTTCCTGCTGCCCATTCTCGGCAAACTCGCGCGCGAAGCTGAGGCCAATCCTTCGGCGTTCCGCGAGCAGACGGCCGTGCGAACTCTGATCCTCTACCCCATGAACGCGCTGGTCAACGACCAGTTGGGCCGCCTTCGTTCGCTCTTCGGCGATCCCCGCACCGTGCGTCTCTTCAAGCAATGGGCAAAGCGGCCCGCAAGGTTTGCGCGCTACACCAGCCGCACGCCCTATGCCGGCATCCGCACGCGCGCCAAAGATTCCCAGAAATTGCGCGCCTTCGATGATTTCTATGTCGAGATCGAACGCCAGGCCGCCGATTCGTCCGCCGAGGAGCATGCGCAAGCCCGTGACTTACTAAACCAGTTGAAAGCGCGCGGAAAGTGGCCCGCGAAACCCAGCCTCGTTGCGTGGTTCGGCACCAAGGGCAGCGAATGGCAGGACCGCAAGACGGGAGAATTCCGACGCGCCGTCACGCGAGACGACGACGTGGAACTCATCACCCGCCACGAGGCGCAGGAGACGCCGCCGGATCTGCTCATCACCAACTACTCGATGCTCGAATACATGCTGATGCGGCCGATAGAACGGCCCATTTTCGACAAAACCCGCGATTGGCTCGCGGCAAACCGGCGGGAGAAATTCCTCGTCGTGCTCGACGAAGCGCATCTCTATCGCGGCGCAGCGGGTGCGGAAGTCGGCCTGCTTTTGCGACGGCTCAGGGACCGCTTGAATATTCCACCCGAGCGGCTGCAGGTAATCTGCGCTACGGCGAGCTTCAAGGACGCCGCCTATGCGCCCCACTTCGGCGCACAGCTTGCCGGACTTCCGCCGGAAACGTTCGTGGCGGTGCAGGGCGAATATGCGTGGAGACCGCATGCGGCCACGGGCACGCGACGCGATGCCGAGATGCTCGCCGCCATCGACCTCGATGCCTTCTACAAGGCCGAGACCGATGCGGATCGCCTGCCGCTCGTCCGCCCGCTTCTTGAGCATCTGCATGTGCCCCTGGAACTTCCTCTTGAAGCCAGCCTCCATAAGGCGCTCGCGGAGTTTCCACCCCTCGGACTTCTCGTCAACAACACGATGAAGCAGGCGAGGGCGGTCGAAGAAATGGGGCGGGAACTTTTCCCGGATGCTCCGGAACTGGCAGATTCGGCAGCGACCGTCCTGATGGCGCTCGGCAGCATCGCCCGCGCGGACGCGAAAAGTCCCGGGCTGCTGCCTTGCCGCATCCACAATTTCTTCCGCGGGCTGCCCGGCCTCTGGGTATGCATGGACGCAGATTGCAGCGAACTCGCGGAAGAAGAACGCAGCGGCTTCTGCGGAAAAATGTACAGCCAGCCGCGCGACCGGTGCAAGTGCGGCGCGCGCGTCCACGAACTCTACACCTGCCGGTTCTGCGGAACGGCGTATGCGCGGGCCTATACGGACGATGTCGATAGTCCTGTCACCGTCTGGAGCGAGCCGGGCTTGCGGCTGCGCATGGACGACGGCGAGACCAGTCCGCTGCTGCCACTCGACATGCTGCTTGAACCGCCGAACCCGGCGCGCCCTGCCGAGCCCGCCGACTACGATCTGGAAACGAGCCGTCTCAATCCCAACGTCCACGGAGCGCGCATGCGGACGGTCTATCTGCGCCAGGATCGCGTAATTCCTCCGGCGGACGAAGATGGCGACATCGACCAGCGGCTCGAAGCCCGCGGACAATTCATCCCGTGCGCATGCTGCGGCAAGGTCGGGCGCTTCGGACGCAGCACCGTGCAGGACCACCAGACGAAGGGCGACCAGCCGTTTCAGGCGCTCGTGGCGAAACAGCTCCAGATTCAGCCCGCCAACGCCGTCAAGGCGACCCACTTCGCTCCGTTGCGCGGCCGCAAGGTGCTCGTGTTTTCCGATTCACGCCAGGTTGCGGCCCGCCTCGCGCCAAACTTGCAGATGTATTCGACGCGGGACTCGCTGCGTTCGCTCATTGCCTGGGGTTACAGGCGACTCCAGAAAACTTCCCAACTCAAGCCGCTCCTCAGTCTCGACGATCTCTACATGGCCGTCCTCCTTGCATCGGCAAGGCTCAGCGTCCGTCTGCGTCCCGAACTCAAGCCCGCAGAAAATTTCGCGGCTGCGGAAACCGTGCAACTTGCCCTCGACGACGGCAGCACCGACACCGATCTCGGAATGCTGTACCTCGTCATGAAGATACGTTCCGACACACCGCCGCAGGCCTTGCTTGAAGATCTCATCACCACCATCTCCGATCCGTTCCTCGGGTTCGAGGCGCTTGCGCTCGCATCGCTCGGTGAGCGCAGTGAACTGACCTCGAAGCTCGAAAAACTCCCGGGGATCCCGGGACTTGTTGAGACCGCCGAAGCTAAAGTTGCGCTTGCGCGCGCATGGCTCCGGTGTTGGAGAAATTTAGGTTTCTGGCTCAGCCGCATGCCGACTTCGTGGTGGAAACGGCCGAGAATCGAGGGCGTCAGCGTCAAGGGCAAGAAAGGCAAAGGAAAATTCGACGCGATGAATGTGATCATCCGGGACAAGGCCGCGCGCAAGATTTTCAGCGAGCGCTGGACGCCGGAACTGCTCGCGCTGTTCACTACCGACATGGGCGGTGAATTTCAGCTTAAGGGTAGTGAGTTGTCGTTACTGCTGGAGGGCGCGTGGGTAAGATGCGACACTTGCAAGTCCGCGCATCGCCCGGTCCCCGGGATTTCTCATTGCCTCGATTGTGGTAGCGATGCCGCGCGGGCGCTCGACCCGGACAACGATCCGGTTTTTGTCGCGAGAAAGGGCTACTACCGCCAGCCCGTGAGGGCCACGCTCGCCAATCCACCCGAAGAACCGATGGCGCTCATCGCGGCGGAGCACACAGCGCAACTCAACGCCCCGCAGAATGAAGATGTCTTTTCGAAAGCAGAGGAACATGAGCTTCTTTTCCAGGATGTTGCGCCCGCTCTCGGGAAGAAGGCGGCCCGTGCGGCGGCCATTGACGTTCTCTCCAGCACCACGACGATGGAAGTTGGTATCGACATCGGCCAACTCTCGGGCGTCGCCCTGCGGAACATGCCCCCGGGCCGCGCCAATTACCAGCAGCGCGCAGGCCGCGCGGGCCGTCGCGGAAACGCGGTCGCGACGGTGGTCGCGTTCGGCAGTGCGGACAGCCATGACGAGCATTACTTCAGCGAACCGGACGGCATGATACGCGGCGATGTGACGGACCCGCGGCTCACCCTCGACAACCGCGAGATCGCGCGCCGACACATTCGCGCGTTCCTCCTGCAGAACTATCACCAGGACCGAATTCCCTACATTGACCCCTCGCAACCTCACGACCTTTTTTCGGTCCTCGGCACGGTTTCCGGTTTTCGCAGCGGGAAAGCGTTGCTCAATATCGGAGACTTCAAAGCGTGGCTTGCGGAAAACGAAGATGCGCTCAAGAAGCGCGTTGCCTCGTGGATTCCAAGCGAACTATCGCGTGACGACCGCGCTGCGCTCATCGCAGAAATGAAGGACGACTGCATCAAGGCCATCGAATCGGCGATTGGGACCGCTCCGAAGTTTGCCGCGACCCCCGAACCTGAGGAGGAAGAAGACGGCGAAGCAACGGAAGATGCTCCAGAAGAAGGAGAGGAAAGACCCGGCCAGTCTCCCGACAGCGGCAAGTTGCTGGATCGCCTCCTTTATCGCGGAGTCTTGCCGCGCTATGCCTTCCCAACAGATGTGGCGACTTTCCACGTTTTCGATCTCGCTCGATCTTCGCGTTTCCGCCCCATCATGCGGTTTGCGCCTTCTCAAGGCCTACCCATTGCGCTGTCGCAGTACGCGCCGGGCAAGCAGATATGGATCGCCGGAAAATGCTATTCCTCGGGAGCTATCTACTCGGTGATGGGAACGGAGCGCTTCGGTGCATGGGAGGCAAAACGTCTCTACTGTGAATGTCGGGCCTGCGGTTTCGCCAAAACCTACGCCATCGGCGAGATTGATCGCGGCGAAAAGCAGGACTGCCCCGCTTGCGGCTCCGAAAACACGTTCGGCGAGGCGCGCTACTGGCTGCGGCCTCCCGGATTTGCTCATCCCGTTGACATCGAGGAGATGACTTCACCGGACGAAATTCCCGAAACGAGCTATGCGACTCGGGCCAAACTCACGATGGAGACACCGTCTGACGACGCGAAGTGGACCACAGTCAACGACCACGTCCGTGTGCTGCGGGAACGCAAACACCTTCTCGTATCGAACACAGGACCCAAGCGCGACGGATACTCCTATTGCGTGAAGTGCGGGCGTATCGAAGCGTCGAGTGACCCGACGCCTCTGTTGGCCGGTCCGCACCGCAAACCGTTCCCCGATGAGAAGGAAGGAACCTGCGAAGGAGCGGGAACCACGCGCCACATCGTACTTGGCACCGACTTCATCACCGACATCGCGCTCTTTTCGATCGAAGTGACTGCGCCCTTGAGCCTGCCGCCCGGGCAGTATCCGACTGATGTCGCGCTGCGCACCGTCAGCGAGGCGCTCGCCAAGGCTGCAAGCCAGTTGCTCGAAATCGAACCGGGAGAACTGATGGCGGAATACCGGCCGTCCCTTACCCCCGAAGGCCGCGTTGGCCTCAAGGCCGAAATCTTTCTCTACGACACGCTGCCTGGCGGCGCAGGCTTCGCAAGCCAACTGGTGGACCGGGGAGCAGAGTTGTTCCAGCGCGCTCTGAAGCTCGTTGAGACATGCCCGGAGAACTGCGACGCCTCTTGCTACCGGTGCCTGCGGAGCTTCAAGAACAAGTTTGAACATCGGCTGCTCGACCGCCACGTAGCTGCGGAACTGCTGGAATTTCTCATCACGGGCACGCTCCCCGATTTCGACCAGGAGCGGCTCAAGGAGTCCACCGCGTTGCTCTATAACGATCTGCTTCGACAGGGCCATGACGGGCTTGAATTCAGGATCGACTCACACGTTACTGTCAGAGGGAAACGAAAGATCAACGCACCGATACTGGCTACTGCGAAGAATGGTCAGCGAACGGTAATAGCCCTGTCAGCGCCGTTGGCTCCTAATTATCCCGATGATGCCGCCGTTCGGGAGTTGCAGGAAATCTTCGAAGACATTCGTGTGGTCGTGGTGAATGAGCTTCTGGTGCGAGGCAACCTTCCAGCCGCGACACGCGAGGTGGTGCAGCGCCTGGTTGGATGATCGATGTGGACGCAGAAGAGTAGGCTGATTGAACCTCAACCAGCTGAATCGGCTACAGTCCTCACGGCACCCCCGGCCACTTGCGACCGGTGAAGGGCGGTCGCGACAAAGACTGGTGGACATGGACCGTGGCGCGAGACATAATTGTGTGCGAGAAGTCTAATAAGACTAGACTATCTGCGCACATATGTCCGAAATCAAGAAACGCAAAGAACCTGACCAGGACGCGCTATACCGAATTGCCGAGCCTCAGGGAGGATATTTCACTTCGGCCCAGGCGGCCAAGAGTGGCTTCTCCCGCAAGCTCCTATGGCATTACCAGAAAACCCACAAGTTCCTTCGTGCAGCGCATGGTATCTACCGCCTGGGTCGCTTTCCATCGTCACGCTTCGAAGATCTCTTTGTGGCTTGGCTGAAATGTGGCCCGAGGTCTGCCATCTCGCACGAAAGCGCCCTTGCCCTGTACGATCTCTCTGACATTCTGCCCGGTGAAGTTCACGTGACGGTTCCACGAACCGCCTCTCGAAGGCGCAAGGGAATCCGTCTGCACACGAACCGTCTGCATCCTGCGGATATTGTGAAACGCGAGGGGCTGCCGGTTACCTCGGTTCAGCGCACCATTGCTGACGTAGCCAGGGCAGGGTTTTCCGAAGATCACTTCGCTCGCGCAGTAAGCGAAGCCCTTCAACGCGGGCTCACAACGAAGAAGGCGCTTCTATCGGAAGCGAAACGGCGGGGAGGACGCGCGGAACGTCTGATCCGAGCTTATTCAGACGTATCGAGAGCCGCATCGTGAAATACAAAACGGCAACTGGGTTTCGGCACGCATTGGAGGAGCGTCTGCGCCAACGAAGCCTCTCAGGTGGAGCAGCGCTGGCGCGCCTGCGGAAGATGGCCGCTTTCGACCGTTTCTTGGCGCGTCTGGCAACGAAACAGCCCGAGGCGTGGATTGTCAAAGGCGGGTTTGCTCTTCAGTTGCGGCTCGGCGAAAGAGCCAGAACGACGAAGGACATCGACGTTGCGGCAGTTAACGCCTCGGACCGCGAACAGACAATTGCGAAGCTTCGCGCAGCCGTATCAACTGATCTCGGCGATTGGTTTGAGTTCGAACTGGGAGAGCCGGCGGAAGCGGCAACCGGTGCGCCGGGGCGCGGATTCCGTTTCCCGATTCGCTGCCTGCTTGATGGCAGACCATTTGAAACCTTTCATTTGGATGTTGGATATGGCGACCCCATCCTTGAGTCTCCAGTCGAATTGACTGCGCCTGATCTCTTGGCGTTTGCCGAAATCGCCCCGGCGAAGGTGCGCTGTTACCCGCTGACCACACAAATTGCAGAGAAACTGCACACCTACACGCGAACGTACGCGAGTGGAGAGACCAGCCGCGCGCGGGACTTGGCCGATATTCTACTTGCCGCTTCGCTATCGCAATTTGATGGCGCGAAGTTGAAGCAAGCCATCGATGCGACATTCAAAGCGAGGGCCTCCCATCCTGTGCCGCCTCAAATGCCAGACCCGCCGCAACGGATCGCCTCGTCCTACGCACAAATGGCGCGTGACCTCGATCTGCCCTGGCGAACAATCGAAGAAGCCGGGACAGCTGCTGCGCGATTCTTAAACCCTGTCTTAGGGGGCGATTCGAAGAAGACAAAGGCGAAGTGGGCCCCGTCACATTGGAAGTGGGAGTAGCCAAATGCCGCTCGTACGTAAAATGACACGGGCCGCTCAAATCCCTTTTCAAAAGGACGGAAGTGGGAGGGCGATTCTGCATAATTGCAGATGCAACCTTCGGCTTGGACCCTACGTCTAACCACCCAAGCCAAAAGCTCGACCCAGCTGTATTAGCCACCCTGTTTAGCTCCCCCAAAGGTTCGCGATTGTACGACCGGCTTGTGACCGTTCGCGGAATCCACTAGAAGCCTTCCGTTTGAGGTGAGTCTGTGAACCATCGGTCGCTTTCGGAATGGGCGGGATTTCCGACGACCGGTCACAGCGGTGCCGATTCAGGAGTGCCAGCAATGACCGGGGTTTTACGGGGAAAGCCCTCCTTTCCACAGGGGAAAAACTGTATTTTGCATTTTGACGCGATCGTTTTTGCCGATTCAATGTGCATTAGGAGATATGAGGGGCTCTGTTTGTAAGCCCGACCGGAACCTGGAAGCCGACGGCACGCCGGAAAAATTTCGAGTGAAGCGCAAACTCTTGCCGATTTGATGGCCATTAGTAGATATAGGGGCAACCCTGTGCGGCCCAGTTTGCAGGCGGCGGGTGACCATTTTCAGGACTTCGATGCCCATTAGAGATATAGGGAGGAATGTAGCCTGAAGGCCGACAACCGGCCCAAAGCCGGACGGGATGGCTGTAAAAACGCAAGTCCTTCCGCATCAGGGGCAACCCATTTCTACGACCCGCGTTCAAACGAATCTGAACCAAGCACCTTGACGAACCAAAACGCGACTCGGAGAATCAAGGGAGCAAACCGGCCCGGCGGCCAGAATTTTTGAGATTTTTGAACCGGGAGCGGTGAATTTCGCCGAGTCGCTGGCCATTAGAGAGTATAGAGGGCCAAGTGGCCAACCGCGCTCCCGCTTTTTGCACGTGGACCCACGCATCGCATAAGAATACAACCCACCACGAAGCACCTGCTTTAGCCACATTATTTAACGGCCAAAACTTCGGGTTTGCCTAACCGGGTTTCTCCACTTCGCGGAATCCACTCCAAATTCTACGTTGGAGGTGAATCTGTGAAAATTTTTCGGTTTCGGGACCGCGTCGGAATTCTCGACGAGCGGTCGCAGCATTTCCTGAAGACCGTTGCTTGGCTCGGGGGCTATGTCACTCCGGACCAGGCACAAGAACTGGGCATCAGGAATTCGACAACTAGAGTCCATGTCCAGTTGAACGATTTGGAGTCCTGGGGTTTCATTAAACGCGCCGCCGCCTACCCGACGGTCTACCAAGTCACGAAGTCAGTGAGCCGGTTGTTGGGATCTGACTTGTCAGCCCGCCGCCAGCACACCCTTGAGACCATTCAGACCCGCCTGCTGACGGTGAACTTCTACCTGGAAGCGACCCGCTGGCCGGTTGAATTCGTGTTC
>Ga0075272_1000081_pt1 | contig 24886 bp, 25 predicted proteins | sample SF_Rice_5C_0N_40_FD_69776 | JGI IMG/M metagenome (GOLD analysis project Ga0075272, IMG submission 69776) | Rice paddy soil microbial communities from Twitchell Island, California, USA - SF_Rice_5C_0N_404 | ecosystem: Environmental > Terrestrial > Soil > Paddy field/soil | place: USA: Twitchell... | reverse complement strand
AGGTTTTCTTCACAGCGGCTCTCCTCTCAAAAAGAGTTTCCAACCCGAACTCTATCCGAGTTCGGGTCGAGAGCCGCTGCTCTCCTTGTTCAGATTTCAACTATGCGAGGGGCAATTTCCGCGATCGCTTTCGCTTCGGTGCCTGTGGAGTTTAGTTTGGAAATGAAGCATGGTAGGATCCAGTATTTCTTGGCTGAAAGGCATTGGGCGTGATGGGGACGTTGGTAGAGTTTGTTCTGCCCGTCGTATATGCGTTACCTTGCTGATCCAGTGCCACACCCCAGGCCAGTGCCTCCGATACCCCCTGAGTTCCTACCAAAAAATCGAGAAAAGCAAAGCGCCTGTTGGATCGAACCGACTGATAAATCCCGCACTGATTCATCGGAACACCGCCTGGGCTGATATCAAGGGCGTTCAGGCACGAGCCGTGGCCAGTACCTCTTGCTCCCATTTCCGCTCGATTGTCGCCCTTTTCTCACCCGGCAAGTGGGACAGCAATCCGCTGCAGCGTTGAGACAAGCATCCGACAGCCTCCCCGGTTACTCGGACCGCGCTCACAAAGACGAATGGCCCACAAACGAAAACGGCAGTCCGAGCCGCCGCCAAGGAGGCCAATGAAAGCAAAGCCGTCAGCAGGATTCCAGCCTCATCGTGAAACGTCACCTTCAAACCGTTGCGTACGAGAAAGCGCCGGAACCTCCAGGCCACGTAGACATCACCCTGCAATTCAGCCAGCCACAGCAAGGCGATCCTTCGGCGGTCTCGCCGCAGCCTGGAGCGCGCGACTGTTAGCTCTGGCAGCCCATCCAGGCTGCGGTAGTCCCTGCTCTGGAAAATAAGATCGAGTTGCTCGACGCTCGCACCTGATAAGCCGGCCAAGGTGCGGCCCCTCGGGGAAGTTTCCGGCTCCGCGGGCGATTGCCTTACCCCCGAAAAAACAACAAAGATCAAACATAAACACGCAAGCGCACAGAGTGAAGCGACCACCAGTTCGATCATTGGGTTTTGTCCCCGCCCCAGCAGTGTGGGTCAGAATCCGCCGAATTCGTCGTCACCTTCTGTTTTGCGCAACCATTTGACGGTTGATCAGGCACTGGCGACGGCATATAGTCCCAAAAAGCCCAAAGCCAGACAAGTATCATACAGATGAAGGTTACTGGCGACAACAACTGCCAGTAGGGAAGAAAACTACGCGACACCTGCAAACCGGCGAAGTTGACCGAGCAGACGCATAGATAAACGCCGAAGCCCATGCCCAGTCCCCACATGTTCCGGCCCAGCGGAACACGATAGTAGCGCGCGACAACTGCGGGCGCTAATAACAATAAGACCTGTGCGAGACTGAGGTACTGCTCGAAAGCCGGAGACAAATGGGCGTACGCAGCATGATGCAAGGACATTTGCCTCCACGATAGCAGGAGCAGTGCCGGTAATATCACCAGTTCTACGATTAGCAGTGCTTTCCAGGCGAGCTCGTGGAGGTTCGATCGTGCCGGGAACAGCCCGCGGAAGAATTCCCAGATTACAAGAAAGCGAAGAAACAGGGAGAGGGTTTCCCCTTGCCAATAGACCGTCGCAAACCAGTTTGGCCAATAGAAATGAATAGGGAACATGAAAAGGTCTCGAGCGAGAGTGTACGAAACGAAGAAAGTGAGATAGGGGTATCGAACAACCATCGATCGCGCGCCGAGGCGAAGAACAACGAGGGACTCCAAAACCACGGCCGACACCGGCAGCACGTACTGATAGGAATCCATGGGAGTGCCGATTGTACCCGAGTTCAAGCGGAATGGAAGGGGGGCCAGCAGGAGTGCTGCCCCCCCAGCGGAACGGCTGAAGCGGCAGTTAGCGGAAATCTGCGGGAGGCAACGGAAACGGTGGCGGCGGCGGCCAGCCTCCGTCAGAGAGTGTGTTTCGACGGGCTATACTCTTCGGTTCTGGGCTCATTCTTCGAGCCTCCTTTCTGGAAAAGATGTAGGGGAACCTAGCAGGCTGAAGAGTTGCGGCGCACGAATCGCAAATTTGTTCAGTTTTCTGAACAGAGGGCGACAAGGGCAGATTCGTGATTGACGCGGAAAATCCGCCATGGGAGGAGACGAACTGGAAAAATGCCGGACGCGGGAGGAACAGGGGAACGCAGGTTGTTGCGGGAATCGCTCAACGCTTCGGTGCGTCGAGAATACGAATATGGGACGCTAACGCTGTCGCCTTCCGTGGAGAATGACGCGTTGCTCGATTCTGACCCGCACAAAAGGAATCAAGCGGTCATGTTCGTGCGTTAGTCTCATTTGCTCCCGAGACCGTAGTTGCTCCACGAAATGCCATCCGAGGCGCTGCCTCTCGGGACTGAGACGCAGTTTGAGGCACCAATCTCATGGCCACGCCGACGACTTGCCCGATTACCTCCGCTTCGCTCGCCAAACTGAATGTTCTCGTGGGCGCTTTAGAGCTCGGATGCGGGATGATGGTGAGGTGAGAACCAACCACCTGACACCAAGAGCAGACGTATCCATCTCTCAGCTCGACCAAATAGATCGGGCGGCCGTATTCGTCGTGCCATCCACCGCTCGCAACCCGCCGAGCAGATTCATCAATCATGACAACCGATCCGGGCCGCAGCAGGGGGATCATGGTGTCATCTTCCATGCCAATATAAGCGTACATGTGCTGCTTGGGGTTGCATTCCAAGAGCAATGCAGCCGGGATCTCTCCCCAAATTGCAACAACCCTGTTGATGAGGTTCGTTTGTTCCCACTTGAATGAAGGGTCCAGCCGTACTGGAACTGCGACGCGTGTCTCCAGGTTGTGGACTTCCGTGCAAATGGGATGCGTGGCCGGCAACCGGATTCGGGCACGATGCACGTGCGTCCGATCGAGATCTACTCCGTAGCGCGCCAAAATTTCGTGAAACGAAAGGCCATAGATCGTGGCGATGGTGAAGATCTTGAACTGACTCGGAACAGCTTCGCCGCTTTCAATCTGACTCAGTCGGGCCGGGGAAATATAGAACCGCCTGTTGTGTTCGCGCGCAGCGATCTTCGAGCTTTCTTTCTGGATGTCGCGCACCCCAAGACGCATCCGGAGCCGCACTTCTTTCAAGAAAACGCCCGGGGGTGTGTCCATGGACGGAGTCGGCACGCCTTTCCCAATACGGGAGAATTATACGGATGACCGCCAATAACACAATCATTCTGTTCAGTTTTCTGAATTCAGGACATCTTCAGGCGCTACGTAGACAGCGCAGCGCGAGTAGCGAAATACTACTTGCGTCGGGCCTCAGCGCCGTGCTGTTCCATAACGGAACATGAATCTTTTGTTAACACCCCTCGTGCGCCAGCCCTTTGCAAACCCCTCTCGATCCATTATGGTCTCTTTATCTGGGCAGAAGTGAACAATCGTTTTCACGGGAGGAATCGATGGACATGGAATTGGCTTGGCGTTCGCTTGAGCAAAACGGCCTGGCCCACCGTATATTCTTCGTTCGAGACGAAAGAGAAGCCCTTGCCTGCCTCTTGTTTGAGGCGAGCGATCGAGAACGAAGGGAAGAGACAAAAAAACCGACGCTTAGTCTCAGCCAACTCCCGCCGGACCAACCGTTCAATCCAGTGACTCAGCCTTCCGCAATTCGAGAGGGATAACCCATGCCGCACAGGTCTCAGCCTTACAGCAGCCCGACTGCTCATATTGGAGCGACGCAGCTTCCCTTTAAGCGCAGAAGGTGTCAAGGTGTCCCAGCGGTGCCCGCCCGCCAGCCCTCGAGTCTCACATGGTCCTCTCTGGTTTTCCTCGATGCGGACATCGGAGAGAGGGCGCATCTGGACCCTATGCGCCCATCGTCGTCGGACCTCGGAATCTCGTTCGAGCCCCCGACGTAGAAGCGTTTCGAGCTAGAGGGTTTTGGTTTCTTCTCGCCGGACGCAAGGCGCCTACGACTGTCGGCACAACAACGTATTCCAGGGTGGCAGTGTGGCTAGCATCTGATTTCATTCGGCTCGCTCGGGCGAGACTCAACCGGAAGTGAAACATAGACGGTTGCCCAACCCATGCAACTGTGTTGATCTCGACGAGGTCTTGGAACTGCTTTGCTCGCTCCGTCATCTACGGATGCAAGAATGTGGTGAATCCACAGTCCAGACCGTCAAAACCGGCCAGCTATCTCGGTCGCTGAGGCCGGCTTTGTAGACCGTTCCAAACTGGAACGATTCCCGATTCGGTTCACCTCGCCGTTTTCCAAAGTGTTGATAAATCCTTGAAATAACATGAACTTCTATTGGAGCCGTACATGCACAGCGTCGAGAGGATTCTTTCGGCGACTCGATCATGCAGCGGCGTACAGTCATCGCAGCCTTACTTGCACTCTGGTCCCTGTCTGGCTACTCGCTGGGCGGGCAGACGTTGTCCGGTTCGTCGATATCGGAGTTGTCTGCCGCCGACGCTCGGACGCAGGACTTCAGCGCCTCGGTCGTGCCCATCACGTCTTTCAAGCTTCGCGGCCCGGTGCTGGAGGCCCATATGGGAACAGGCTTTTGCCTCGACCCCGAATGTCGATTCATCGCAACGAACTACCACGTAGCGGCGGACGAGAAGCACCCAAAGATAAAAGGGACGAAAATCGTTCAGCGATATCTCGCGACCGGGCCGAACGACGAAGACGCCACGTTGAACGATCAAGCGTCTGGCGGGCCTCCCCTGCGCTATGCGCTGAGCCGCGATTTAGCGGTCTTCGAACTGGCGAAGCCGCTCCCTCACCACCGCGGCCTAAGGTTCAGTAGTGATGAACTGCGCGTGGGACAGGACGTCGACATCTACGCCTACCCTAAGAAAAACATCGATCCGTTCCGGAGCCTCCAGGTCTTTCACGGGACCTTCCGCGGCCCCACGACGACGGGGCTCTTGGCCTTCGACTATCTGCCGAACGGCGGCAACCTCATTCGGCCCGGCGCCAGCGGCGGAATCATCGTCGACAGCAATACAGGGAAGGTCGTCGGAATTCTCAACGGGCTCGACAGCGACGGGCAGACAATCGCACTGGCGGTGCCGGTTGAATCCTTGGCCGGATTCCTCGAGAAGAAGCTGCCATTCCTGGCCGAACTTCTCTTTCCAATTCCTACCCAGGTTCCGGACGACCAGCCTGACCTCTACCCCAAGTACAACCCGTCAGCAGAAGCAAGCGTCCTCCAGCGCCGGCCAGCCGAGCCGAACGACGTAGCGGAGCTTCGGGAACGCGCGCAAGCCCTCGCGGAAGGTATGCGGAACTTCATCGCGGTACAGACGTTCGTTTGGGGGAAGGGCAACCATCCCCCTGTGGGCGCGGATGCCTACGAGGTTCAGGTCAGGGATGGCGCGCAAATGTTCCGCAAGTACCCGGACGGCAAGCGCTGGTCGTGGACATCGCCTCGGCCGGAAGGGGCGACTTCGGCAATCTCTCCGGGCGATGTGTGGTCGACCCTCCCGCTGTATATCGGAACCCACGTCGGCGTGAACATTCACGAGGCTGCGGGAACCGAAATCGACGGACAACACCTGCGTGTTTTCCAATACCTGGGAAGTTTAGAGGACAACCCATGTGTGGTTGGCGACGTTCACGATTTCGGCTTGTTCTCGGTTGAGACCCACCACTCATATACAGCTTATGGCGAGGTGTGGACGGATCGGGACCTGAACATCGTTCGCATGTCTCTCCACTGCGAGAAAAGCGGCCACCAGAAATGGCAGGACATCATGAATTTCGGCTGGTTCACCAGGCCGGGAATCGCGCCCAAACGGGTTCCCGTCAGCATCTCTGCCTGGAGCCCAACGGCGGACAAGGGGCTCTGGTGCCGCAGTCAGTTCGTGAACTACCACGAGTTTGCGAGCCGGGCGCTGCTCGTATACGAACAGCGCCCCGTGGGCACCCCGCCTGCGAGGCAAGATGCTCAGGGCGGAAACAAAGCGCGTCGACCGTAGGTCCCTGCCATTTCGAGCCTCTTGGTTTCGCCGAATCAACTAGACTCAGCGTCGCTCCCGGCTTTAGAAGCGCGATCACTGCGCTTGCAGTCGTCGCCTCAGCTCGCAGGTTCACATTCCTTTTCACCCTCGCAGTATGCGCGGCTGAAACGCCAGCCAGAAGGAGAGAGAGAGCAGCCACAGTTCGAGAGTTTTTGCCATCCCTTTCCTGCTCCCAAAACGCTGCTGAATTTTATCAATCAATTTGGCGGAAGGGTGAATCCAAGTTCGGCCAGGTTGTTCTTCATGATCTCGTCCATCTCCGTGAGCTTCGCGTGAATTTCCGAGAGCAGGCACTTGCGCAGCGACGGGTCGTCGCAGCGATCAATCTGTGCCTTGAGCGTTTCGACTTCGATTACGAGGGTCGAAAACCGTTTCTTGCGCATCGGATGGACCTGAATAAGCCGCGTATCGGAACGATAGCCTTTTGGCTACACGAATGACGGATCAGTGCCTGTCAGGAGCTTGGCTGGACGCGCCATCACTCGCAACCAACCGGAGTTCGGGGAAGGCTCGGGTGCACCAGTGGCGCGTCCTCGCGGGCGATACTGCGCTCGCAGAGCCTCGTTGTCAATTCCGCAAAGATTCGGACGCGCTGTACGTAGAAGTACGCACGCCGTACTCGCGGGAACAGCAGTCTCGAATCGGATGAACCTGCGTCAGATCACAGGGAACCCGTAATGCAAATCACATACACCGCATCGAAGAGAGTCCACTATTCGCAAATCCGGCCCGCGGTAGTTTGAACATGTGCGATGCATGTGGATTTGGAAATGTGCTCGACTTTCGGCCCGAGGTTTGGGTACATCTGATCGGACCCGATGGCGAAACGGTTGACCTTCCCGTATATCCGAGCCTTACGGTGTGCGCGGATTGCGGCGCATCTCGCTTTGCAATGCCACCAACCGAGATGCTGTTACTTCAGGAAGCTGTGAGCAGGGATTCCAGCTTCTGCGAACCACTGGTGTCGCGGACCTTTTGGCAACCGTGATGTAATCGAAAGCTCGACAGTGGCGATGCGAGGGAGGTCAGCGTGGAATTGCGCGATCAATTATGCGTGTGTGGCCATCTGCAGCCATTTCACAGAACATACGGCTGCACTGGTTCGAGGCCGAACCCAGACGCGAAGAAGACAGATCGCACCTGGTGGCAGTGCAAGGCGTTTCACGCAAAAGAACTCATGCGTTGTACTGAAGATTCGAGACTTCGTAAGGCCGGATAGCGAGCGGATGGTATCTCTGCGGCCTTCGACTCACGCAGCTCCCGCTACCAACAGTCTCAGAAGCGTATTTTACCTTGTGACGTACGTCACTGACATCTTAATCTCAACCGAGCAGCCTCTGACCGAATTTACGTCTCCGCGCGGGCGAGTGCATCCGCATGGACGAAAGTAACCACCATGGTTCCCAGGTAGGCAACAAACACTTGCGAATTCTCATCGCTGACGACCACGACCTTGTGCGCCGCGGTCTCAGATCCCTGCTTGAATCGCACGCCGGCTGGAACGTTTGTGCCGAGGCCCGCACCGGGCAAGAAGCAGTGTCACTCGCAGAAGAACTGAAACCTGACATCGCCATCCTCGATATCGCCATGCCCGAACTGAACGGAATCGAAGCAGCAAGGCGGATTCGCAAAACGTGTCCGCATACTGAGATTCTGCTGGTTTCAGCGCACCACTCCGATCAGCTCGTTCGTAAGATCGTTGAAGCAGGAATCCGCGGTTACGTTGTCAAATCCGACTCGGAACGTGACCTGGTTGCCGCCGTCGAAGCCCTTTCCAATCACAAGCCATGGGTCACCCCTTGCGCAACGGAATGGCTCCTCAGCAAAGATGGCGAAAAACACGAGCGACTGACTTCGCGCGAGCGCGAAATCCTACAGCTTCTGGCAGAGGGTCACAGTAGTAAGGAAGTCGCATCCGCACTCGCCGTCAGCATCAAAACAGCGGAGACTCACCGCGCAAACATCATGCGGAAGCTGCACTTTCACTCCCTGAGCGAACTCGTTCGCTACGCAGTCCGGAACGAAATAATCGAGCCCTGAAACACGCACTCGGCTTATCCGACATTCTCGGTCCCACGTTTCAGGAGGATGGATGGACCTTAAGGAACGAGTTTTGCACGTCATGGCTTACTTTTGCTCTGCCCATGCGATGATGCTCCGGCTCGCGCGACTACCTCCTTCGTCGGAGTATGGACGGCTAAGAATTCGTTTGTTGAATTGCGAGCCAATCGGTTTACCGACCAGCGGGCTTCTTCTAATCCACGGACGATTCCACGCCACATAGAAGCGTCATCAGGCAGGATTTCGAAAATATCGTATTCGCGGTTCATTTGCCTTTTCCATTGATGGGGCGCTCACCAGGAACCCACAGGATGCGCTCGAACCATTCCCGAGTCTGTGTCCATGATCACGATCCCCAATTTGGACCCGTTCTGGCCCCCGCCTCGGAGTCCTACTCGCAAGGGGCGCCCTTCCATATTCGTTCTCCTTGTAATGTCCGACGATAATAGTCAGGCTTTGGCGTGGGGCGGTCGGCGGCAGAGCCCTTGACGGGCCAGAACTTGAGCATCGCCAATCGCGCCGGAGGATACGACGAGCCATCTAAGTGTCAACGACAGGAGTTATGGACAACGTATGACGCAAGAGTCAGCGGGCTTCTGGCGACGGGGAGCTTCTACACAACGAGCACGAGCGCGAGGCCACACGTTGACATAGAGAAGTGACCGTTGTGAACGGCTAGCAACGGATGAGTTAAAGCAAGCGAGGAAACCGTCCTGCTCGACAACCCGAGGCCTCGAATGTCATTCGTTGTCGCGGCGTGCACAATCTCTCGCAAACCGTCTTGCCGCCCATGGCTGGATTCGACTTGCTGCGATTCGAACCAGCCAAAAGAAAGCGCTGAATGACTGCAATCGTTTTATGTCCTCCGTGGATGATCACGTGCATCCAGAAAAGCGACAGGCCCAATAGCTTGATTGTTGCTCCCGGAGCGATGTCGCGAAGTCAAATCCCTGCTGAGGAGTAATCGGGCAGTGGCTGACCGGCTTGTGGCCAAGGCATTTTCGCGCAGGGGCTGATCAGGAGCAGCCCAATCAGTGCCGATATCCACCGGAGGTGCGACTCGATTCGATTTGCTTGACTCGCCGGAAATGGCCACTGGAGTGGCTTCAAAACCTACAAGACCGCGCATTCATCGAAGCGGCGAATGATACGCGGTTAAGCAGCGGCCTTGTCGAACCGAGTTGCCGCTGTCAACCGTCAATACAATTCTGAGACACGGGGGCTTTTCCTGACTGAGCCAGCGCGATTCGCTCAATCAGACCCGTATCCTAAACCGCAGATCGCCTCTGCGACCAGTGTTGTTGGCCGCCGTCCCTGTCGAAAACCTGATGCGGCGAGAAGTCGCCTAGCCAGGTTAGGCTTCGTGTTCGGCGCCCCCATCGTCCACTCGCGAGCCCGTTTGCTGCGAGATTTGAATTCATCATGAAGCAGTTTCGCTCAGGTTCTGAGCGACTTGCTCGGCACACGACGTGACCCTCTGCTTTATCAGCAGAGGTCTGCCGCCGGGCCCTGGGGGCTAAAGGCCGCGGATTGTAATGCTATGGACCGTTTTTGAACTCGTGCGCTTCTTGCGCTACAAAATCATCTACACTCAAATTCTCCGCCAACCGTAAACACAAATCCATCCCCTATCCAATTCCTTTCCGAGTCTGATACTATCTGCCGGTCCCCTCTAGCGGAGCATCCCAGCCCATGCAGCCGCAGGCGAAGGCGGTGAAGCTCAGTTGTGTCGTCGGGATTTGCCTCTTCCTGTTTTCCGGTGTTGCGGCTTGGCGGGCGCAAGACCGGCCTCAGGTGATCCGAAAGCCCCCTGACCGCTCCTCCTGGAGCGGTCAGCCCAAATACAGATCCGACGAGATTCTCGTTCGTTTTCGAGCACACGTTCCGGCTGCGGACATAAATCACCTGCATGCTGCGATCGGTACGCAGATAGCGAAATCTTGGAGAAGCGTCGAGGGCCTTCAACTCCTGCGCTTGCCGCGAGGGATGCGGGTGAAAGACGCACTACGCGCGTACCAGAGTAATCCGAATGTTCTATACGCGGAACCTGACTACATCGTCCATTCATTCGACACGCCGAATGATCCGCAGTTTCCACAACTTTGGGCTCTGCAGAACACCGGCCAGCTCGGCGGTACGCCAGGCGCGGACATTCACGCCACCCAAGCTTGGAATTTGACGGCCGGAACATCGGGTGTGGCCGTCGCTGTGATTGATACTGGCATCGACTACAACCATTCGGATCTTATGGCCAATACATGGAACAGCCCATCGGTTTTTACGGAAACCGTCGATGGTACGGACGTCGACTGTCCGGCCGGCACACACGGCTTCAACGCCGTGAGCAATAGTTGCGACCCGATGGACGACAACGGTCACGGCACGCACGTTTCCGGAACGATCGGCGCTGCGGGGAACAATGCGGTGGGAGTAACCGGAGTTGATTGGTCGGTTGAAATCATCCCGTGCAAGTCCTTGGACTCTGCGGGGACCGGAACGACCGACGCCGCGCTCACCTGCCTGGACTTCGTAAAGGCTATGAAAGACCGAGGCGTCAATATCGTGGCCACGAACAACAGCTGGGGCAGCGCGGAGTTCTCCCAATCGCTTTTTGATGCCATCCAAGCCCAGCTACAGGATGGGATTTTATTCATCGCGGCGGCAGGCAACGAAGGCACGGATGCGGATCTCGATCCTGATTACCCGGCCGGTTTTTTTCTGCCGAATGTGATCAGCGTAGCAGCGACGACGCGTTTTGATTCGCTCGCCAACTTCAGCAATTTTGGCATGCATTCCGTATCCATTGCGGCCCCGGGTCAAGAAATTCTCAGCACGTTCCCCGGCAACTCGTATGAGTGGCTGAGCGGCACATCGATGGCGACGCCGCAAGCGACGGGAGTTGCCGCTCTCCTAGCGGCGCAGGATCCAGCCCGTGATTGGAGGGCGATCAGGAATCTTCTCCTCTCCGGTGGCGACACGGTTGCGGCGGCCTCGCAAACTATCAGCGGAAAGAGACTGAATGCATACGGCTCGATCACCTGCTCGAACGTTTCCGTTGAGCGAAGACTTCAACCGAGCCTGGACACGATTGTCGGAAACACCGGGACCGCGATCACGCTTGCGGAACTCAATATCAATTGCGGACAACCAGCCGGTCCGGTCACAGTGACTGTCTCTCCCGGCAATCAGACGATCACACTGGCCGACAACGGGGTCGCTCCCGATCAGGCTGCGCAGGACGGCATTTATACCGGACAATGGACCCCGGGCGGTTTCGGCAATTACCAACTGACATTCCCCTCGGGAGACACCGTTCAGATTACGGCGTTGAACAATTACGTCGGGGGCGAGACGGACTACAGCTATCAGAGCATCACGGGGACGAACCTGAATTTGGGCGACGATGACGTCGCGGCGATCAATCTACCCTTTCCCGTGCAGTATGGTGGCGCGGCGTTCTCGCGGTTGTATGTCAGCAGCAATGGAACGATCAGCTTTACGAATGCCTTCAGCGATTTCCTGAATTCCTCGATCCCGGTCAATTTCATCGAGAATCTGAATTCGCAGAATTCGCCTCCTGCAGAACTGCTCCAGCCGGTAGTCACTTTGGTTGCCCCGCTGTGGATGGATCTTTTCCCCATGAAGGGCAGCGCTCAAAACGTCTTCTGGGAGGTGACGGGTTCGGCTCCAAACCGGCAGGTGGTGGTCGAGTGGCGGAACGTTCGATCCTTCGCATGCCGCAGCGATTCGAATGCAAACGTGACATTTGAGGCGGTCATCTCGGAATCCACCAGCAACGTGTTGTTCAACTACTCGAATGCGGACTTCGGCGATGCATGTGCCGATCAAGATGACGGGCAGGTCGCATCGATCGGTGTGCAGACGTCGCAGAATTCGGGCGCCCAATGGGGCGGATTTTCGGTATCGGAATACCCGGGCGGGCAATATGGAGTATCTGAGCCCACTGTGTCCAGCGGTATGTCGGTGGAGTGGACGCTCGTGGACCCAAATACTCCGCCCAACCCGCTTCCCACGGTTACCTCGATTTCGCCGACGTCTTTACCCGCAGGGAGCGGAGATACATGGGTTACGCTGAGCGGGACGGGATTCGTTCCTGCCAGTCAGGCCGAAGTCTACCCTCTTTGGGCTCGCGTCACAAAATATGTGAGCCCGACCCAGGTTCAGGTTCTAGTGATGGCGAGCGACCTCACGTATCCAAGTCTCGGCGGGAACCTCCAGCTCAACGTTGTGAACCCGGCCCCGGGTGGCGGAACCTCGCAACCCGTCTATTTGTCCGTTACGGGGCAGAATCCGGTCATCACTTCGCTGTCGCCAAGCAGCGTTCCCGCTGGCAGCTTCGGTTTCAATGTTACGGTGACCGGCGCAGGGTTTGTACCGGGAACAGATTTCATTTTTAACGGTACCGTCGGTCAGACAACGTTTGTGAGCCCGACCGAAATCGTCTTCCCAGTGACCGGCGCTCAGGTACAAGCGGCGGGCACCGTCAACGTTCAGTTACAGACCGGCCCGAACGCGTTTTCGAACGTTGTACTGTTCACGATCACGGCGTCTGGTAGTCCGGCGACGATCGAGGCGCCGACTCTTCCCACAACAGCGCCGAAGAGCGAGTCGTCCGGGACCCTGACGCCTGAACCGTTGCCCGGTCGCTTCCTGGGATGGAAAGCCGCGAAACTGCTGGGGGACGGATACGCGGCGTCCTTCAGGCGATCTCTCGCCAGGCTTGCTCCACCGCTGCGCGCCGCTGTGACGCGCCAGCCTCACGCCGTTGCGAACGTAACTGCTTCGTCGGTTGCTCCGGCGGGTTTCAATTTCCGGCCGACATTGCCGGCTGGGTTTATCCCGACAGCTGTAATCACAGGCGATTTCAACGGCGACGGAAAACTCGATTGGGTGGTGGCGAACGGCGGGGATAATACGATCTGGATTTACCTGGGCAGGGGCGACGGCACGGCACAACTGCCGAGCATCGTCCATTTACGGGGTTACGCACCCGTGGCGCTTGCCGCGGCGGACATGAATGGAGACGGCAAACTAGACTTGATCGTCGCGGAAGCAGACAGCCCCGCCGTTGCGGTATTGTTCGGCAACGGGGACGGGACGTTCGGCCCCGAATTGACTTTCACAGTTCCAAGTTATCCCGAGAGCCTCGCCGTCGCTGATTTCAACGGTGACGGGAAATTGGACGTTGTGGTTGGGATGCTGGGGTTCTATAGCACCGGCCAACTGGCATTTCTCCCTGGGGATGGCACGGGAAAACTTGGAACACCTATCATTCACTACGGTCAAATCAACGATGCAGTTTTTACGACGTTCTCGATAGTTGCAGCCGATCTGAACGGCGATGGGCTACCGGATATTGTGGCGCTCGATTACAGCATCAGCATGAATGGGGTTGGAGTGCAAAACCAGATGGGCAATGCCGGGGCGCGCGTCTACCTCAACGAAGGAAACGGAACGTTCAAGATGGCTCAGCAGTTCTTCCATGACCTGAGTGTCGATCAGGTGGCAGGACTCGGGGAAGCAGCGACCGCCGTTGCCTTGGGTGATGTGAACGGTGACGGATGCACGGATGCGGTGACGGTGGACACAACGGGCACGGCGACGTTCTTCCCCGGAAAGTGCGACGGGACCTTCGATACCGGGTACACCCGCACCTCCGGTGCGGGAATCGCTGCCGCCGCCGCGGCCCTGGCTGACGTGAATGGCGACGGTCACTTGGACTTGGTGGCTTCTTCGATGATATTTGCCAATGATGCGATGTACCAGTCGACTCCATCCGGATCAATGACGGTGCAATTCGGAGATGGAGCCGGAAATTTCGGCGCTCCCATACTGTATCGAGGAGAACCGGAGATGGTCTCTCTTGCTGTCGCCGATCTGAAGCACAATGGCAGGCCTGACATCATCACTGCGAATCAGAATACGGACACGGCAACCGTTTTTCAAAACGGCGGAAGCGGGACGTTCGGCGCTCCCACCGGCGGATATGTCGGTTATCTCGCGAATGGCCAGATGCATGCTGTAGGCAACGCGCCGCTTTCGAATTTCGCGGTTGTAGACATGAACGGTGACGGCTTACCCGACCTGGCTACGGTAGAAGTCGGGTCCGAATATCCCCTGCCCGCGCAGATCGCTACAATGTTGAACAACGGATCGGGTGGATTCAGCCCTCCGATCCGCGCGCCAATCCTCGATGTCAACAACGACGTAGACGATTTCTTTTTGGGTGATTTCCGGAATGCGGGTCGAAACGATCTCCTCATTTTCACGACCTCCGGGTCCGCGCCTTCTTACGGCTTCGCCGTCAGCAATGGCGACGGAACATTTCAAAAACCGATGTTTGCGGGGTTTCCCTCGTCGGTGGCGCCGGTCACTTTCGCAGTCGGCGATTTTAACAGCGACGGCAAACTTGATTTCTTGGTGCTGAGTCACGGACCTGCTTTTTCAGGAACCGGCACAATCGCTTCCATTATTCCATTCCTAGGCAACGGCGACGGGACGTTCAGCCAAGGAACGCCGGTCGTATTCAATTCAACCGCTTCTCAGCAACCCTACATCGGCGAAGCCGTCGTGACGGACGTGAACGGGGACGGCAAAGCGGACCTGCTGCTTCTCGGATCGCAACTGCTCTCTCCCTTCGACCAAAATGCGATTTACGAATTCCTGGCGAACGGCGATGGAACGTTTCAAGCTCCGAAATTGCTGTTCAACAATCTGGGACCTTTTACGGCAAGCGATCTCAACAGTGACGGTCATCCCGACATCGTCGCGGCGATCAACCAGGGCCAAACTCCCGGCATCTTCGGCTTTCTTTGGAGCTATCAGGTGCTCATCGGAAACGGGGACGGGACCTTCACGTCCGGACAGACCTACGGACCATTTCCGAACCCTTACGGAGTGGCCGGTTATCTTGAACCGCCCGCCAACGAACCTCTAGGTGTGCCACGGCCCATAATCGGCGATTTCAACGGGGACGGTAAGCCCGATATCGCCGTATATCAAACCGGAGGGTCGAATGTCTTCAATGAAATCGGATACGCCGGCGCACCTCTCGATACAACCGTGAGCATCCTGACCGGAAACGGCGACGGAACGTTTGATGTGCCGACAATCGGTGAACGGCTCGGCAGCCTCGTAGTTCCACAAACCGCCGCCGATCTCAATGGAGATGGCCGGACGGATCTCTTGGAAATGAATGGTTATACGTCGGCTTTCACTTATCTGACCGCTACCTCTGCTTCGAGCTTCACCGTCGGGCTTGTCTCCGATCCGGTGATCGGCACGGCCGGCAAACTGCGTATAAGTCTCACCAACGCTTCAACGAGCGCGACAACCGTTCAGGTGTCGGCAAGCGATCCGAACATAACCATCGCTCCCAGTGCCACAGTCCCGGCCGGGGCTATGAGCGGGGACGTGTCGTTCCAGATCGGATCCGGTTTTAATCCCAGCCGCGTATTCGCCTTGACGGCACAAGTCGGTACGGAAAGCCATACCGCATACGGGACGCAGGCGGCGCCCGGACAGGCAACCGGCTTCACCGGAGCTTTTCAAAACACGGCCGTGCCGGTCATTCTTCCTGGACAAACGACGCCCGATTACGGGCTCATCGTCCAAAGCATCGGCGGGTATACGACTGAGGTGACGATCGCTTGCGATGGATTGCCGGCAGGCGCATCGTGTCAGATTGCGCCCAATCCGGCTACGCTTCCGGCCGGCGGTGACATCGCCGCCTCGCTCACGGTTGCCTCCCCGTCGAGTATCGCACCCGCGCAGTACAGTTTTCAGGTGACCGTCACGGACGGTACTGTTTCAACGACGATTCCGGCAGCATTCAATGTCGGCGATTTTGCAATGACGCTAAGCCCAACGGCGCAAACCCTCGGGCCGAATGATTTCACCTCGTTCACACTTAACATCCAGGGCATCAACGGATATTCCCGCCCGATCGACATCACGTGCAGCGGGCTGCCGGCCGGAACGCCGTGCCCGTTCAGCGGTCCGGTCCCTCCGGGACCCGACTATTTTCAACTGCACACGAACAACGCGGCTCTCGGCACTTACGCGTTCACGCTGACAGGGGCGAGCCAGGGCGTGACTCACACCGTTTCCGGCCAACTTACGATAACCAATGGAACGTTCACGGGCACAGTTTCGCCGGGCAGTGCGACGATCGACGTCGGGACATCTCACAGCTTCAGTGTGCAGGTCAACTCAACGGGCGGTTTTCAAGGCCAGGTGAATCTCGCTTGCAACTCCGTAACGCAGCTGACATGCACATTGGCTCCCACCCAAGTGAACCTGAACTCGGGAGGTTCGGCCACCGCGCAACTGATCATCACCGTGACCGCCAGTCCAGCCGCGCTCCCCTTGGGCCCATACCGATCTCCACGGGAGCCCAGACCGAGAGCGTTCGTTTTGCTTTTGCTCTGCTCGCTGCTGGCGTGGTCATCCGTGCAATATGCGGTGCGTCTACGAAAAGAAGGTCACAGGCCGGGTTGGATATCCAGGACGGCGATGGCGACATTGGTTATCGTGGCTTTCGGTCTATGTTCTTGCGGTGGTGGTGGCGGAAGCCCAGGCGGGCAGAGCGGGGGCGGCAACGGCGGAGGCACAACAGGAACAGTCACGACTGTTACGGTTCAGGGTAGCGCGGGATCAACGACAGTGCAGCTTGGCGTCGTGACTGTGACCGTTCCTTAGGCGAATCTGCGCCCACGCAGAATTATCAACTGATGGGCGCGATCGAGACTGCATCTCCTGCCCGGAGGGCTTCACCCTGTGCCGACATCGGAACACATTCTGTATGACCTACGCAGAAATGCGACTGGTCTTACACGTCTGTTCAGGTTGTGGATCTCGGCACTCTTTGTAAAACGCATTCAGCAGGATCGCGCGCAACGTCACCACCTCGGCCAGCACGGTCTCTTCGATCACGGCCGGTTGCTTCGCCAGCGTTTGTTGCATTCAGGGCAGGCAATCCGGGCAAAGCTTGCATATGGTTCCCTCCGCTGAACTAGCTCTGCGGGTTCGGGTGCGGAGATTCTCACTTGCACTGATCGATCGCGACCGTTCCCAAGGGCCGCTGTCTTTCCGTCCGGACCAATCTTTGCGATTAGGTCGCGCAGTTGTTTGCGATGGTTCGGCGACTGCCGGTACTCCGAGGTGTCCTTCATACCGAAAGCGACGAAGCGTGCAGGCCTTGGCTTTGGAAGGGCCGTCGGCCGGGCTGAGAAAGCTGACTGAAAGGAAGATGGAAGGCCAGAGCTGAGTGGCTCTGGCCTCCGGGCTTCGGGACCGGTGCCATTCAATTGCTCGTGAAAGTGACTGGAACGACTTGGGCAACCTTCCGTTCCTCAGTCCGGCGGTTGTTCCGTCCGGACCTGTATGGGGCGTAGGTCAGGACCATGCCGGGAACATGCAACTCGGTGATCGAACGGTCCGCAGCGTTGCCGTTCACGACCAACCTGCTGATACCGGACCGTTCGTCCTCGATCCTCTGGTTCGCAATTAGGGCCACCCCGGTTCTCCTGCAACGGAGCAGGATCATGCCCCCTGCGCCTGCGTTGTCGAGCGTGAATGAATAGGTTCCTGGAGCGAGAGTTGCGATGCCCCAGTGAGCTTCAAACGGCAGGGTAAATGTTCCTTTCACGTCCTGGGCGCTGGCGCGACCCGCGCTGAGTCCAAGGGCGAGAAGCACCATCACCGCAAGCCGCACTACGATCGAGATTCGATTCGTCTTCATGATGTCCTCCTTGTCTGTCGCGTCAACGCCCGCCTGTCATCTTGCTTGGCTGTGGCAGCGGGGTCGATCGCCTTCATCCAGACAGGCGTAAACGGCGGCGCAGAAGTATCATTCGGATGGGAGGAGTGCCTGGGGAACCGGTGGCGACTCGAGAAAACCCGGAGGGTACCAGACAAGCAGAGCTCGACAGCGGGGGCAAGGAGGCATGGCGACAAGGAAGCAGGGTGAGCCTTACACGCAAGTGAGCGACAATCGCAGGTTCGAGAAGAGCCATGGTGACGTTGGCCCTGGGTGCCGGCGATCCCGGCCGCGAAATCGAAGGCCCGATGGCCACCATCATTCCGGGAGGCCTGTTGACTTCTACTCTTCTGAACCTACTGGTCTTACCTACTCTCGCTCTTCGCTACGGCAAATTCGAGAAGCAGCCCGAATCGGAGTGGGCGTAGCAGTCCGCGATCCAGAACTGCCGCCTCTCACGGACCTCAGGTTCAGCACTTTGCTTCACCGCAGATGGAATTTACATCGTCACGACACTAACTGACACTTACGTGACAACTGCAACAGTCGCGTCGTGTACTCACTTGATCAGCGTCCTCTTCGATCCTTGATCGCGGCGAAGACGCCAGATGTCGGATGCATCGGGCGACCTGAAAGCAGATCCGGGTCGTTTGGAATTTTGCGGCTTCCCGAGCCAAAGTCGACGCGCACTCAAAACAATTAACCCCAGCTAACACCTGAACCCCTCAACTTTTTCGCGCGCAAGTGCTATCGAGCGGAGGCGGCTGAAGCAACGAGGAGATTACCATGGACAACAGTAATGGTGTGTTTAACCGGCGGGCGAACCGGCGGTCATTCCTAAAGAAGGGAGCATTCGCAGCCAGCGCGGCGGCTTTGGGTGTGAGAACCGTGGCCGCTGTACCCAAGCTGCTCGGTCAAGAGGGCAGGGAGGAAAAGAGCGGACGGCTTACGAAAGGAGATGCAGCTTTGCTTAGATTTGCAGCTGCCGCCGAAATTCTGGAAACCGATTTCTGGATTCAGTACAACGAACTCGGCGGAGTTCAAGACAATGAGGTTCCTGGCGGCACAGGCAATGCTGCATATACGGCCGCGCTCGGAACCCTGGACTCGGACATGGCGCAATATATCCACGACAATACGGACGATGAAATCACCCATCAGAGTTTTCTCAATGCGTACCTCATCTCGAAGGGAGCTGAGCCAGCCGATTTCGAACGCTTTCGCACGTTACCGGGGAGCACGGCGACAGGTTCGAGCGGGAAGCGTCGGCTGACGAATCTGATGCAGCTGACGCTGGACACGAGCTGGTGGACTCGCTATCGCAGCGATTCGCACAACCCGGACCTCGATCCAGGTTTTACCTTCCCGCAGGCCGTTCCGACCCTAGCCGTCGGCCAGCACACAGCGATCCCCCGGACCGATGCCGATACGGCGGAGCCCACATTCCTGCAAGCGATTGCGAATACCGCCGGTTTCCATTTCCCGACAATCGAGCAAGGCGGGAACAGCCTCTATCCATCGATGGCGCAGCGGGCGACTAGCGTGGAAGTCCTGCGGATCCTCATCAGCATTGGACCAACCGAGACGATGCACTTCCAGACTTGGTCGGACAAGGCAGGTAACGCTACGCCTCTGACGGCTGTCGATCCTGTAACGGGTGTGTCAGTCACATTTCCGGACCTGTCAAATGCTGGGGAGGACCTTCAAGCCAACCTCATCATGCCCGAGCCGTGCCCGTTTCTTAGCCGGAACCTGCCCAATGTTTCTATCATTCGACCCACGGAGACAAGGGGCGCAGCGATGGCAGTGACCACGTTCCTGACGAATATGGGTCTCTTTATCGGCCAATCCAAGGAGTTCTTCGCATATCTGCACGATCTGACCGAGGACGCAGACGAGGCGCGCCGCGGACAGTGACTGCTGGGATGATTATCACATCGGGAGAAAAAATCCCGGCTGACACAGCGGGAGGTTAAAAAATCCGTTCCCGAGGGGATGAGGAGGGAGTTTCATGTCACTCCTTGTCCCCGCCCGTTGCGGTTATTCTTGGCGACCTTACTACAGTCGTCATCGGTTTCGTCCTTGAGCGGCATCACAGCAAGTGCTTGTGGCGCTCGCAAAACAAACTAGCTGCGACGCTCGGAATAAATCGTAGTTTCGTCATTTCGCGATCCGTCACGGGAACGGAACACGACGCGGCTCGTCACCGAGTTTTCGGGGGCGCTCTGGGTTAGGTCACCATGAGCTAGAGTTTCTCCGTCCTGTGTCCGCAGCACAAGAAATCCATGCACCAGACCCTCTGTGTGACGCCCTGCAACCTGTTCTGTCGAACTACCAAACGGCACCACAACCGCGATAAATGGAAGCAGCAGACAAATCAGACCCATGAGTGCATTTCGACGAGCGCAAGATGAGTCAGTTGTTCGAAATGATTCGCCGCCGCCTGCGCCGCAGCGGAATCATGGCCGGGGATATCTTTGGTCCCGCGAGCGACCGCAGTTTCTGCGGCACCTGTTCCCGCCTCTTCACAGCGCTGAGTCCCTCAGTGTCCTGGCCAAGGCCCACGGTCTACAAGTTGCCGCCTTGGGACCGCTGCACGATTTCGGCTACCCCAAACGATTGGGGCTGGGCAAGAATATCCTCCTCCGGATAAGCCACATCTGACGAGCGGATTAGCAATCCCATGATTTCGAACAGGAAATCGGACCAGAGAGTGAACGCCGGCGCAAGAACCGCGACGAGGGCCAAGCTTCCAGGAAGTCGCCTTTGAACGCTGAACCAATCGTTCGTTTGTGGTTTGAACGCAATGGCGCCAAGACAAGCTCGCGTGTTACCACAACGTCCTCTTCCGCCACCCCCTCGCCGTACAACCTGCGGCCCGGTATAAGTCCCGGCGCACACTGCCGGTATCTACCTGCACTTTGCCGCGCGATCCTTGGTTCCTCAGCGGCAGCGCTGAGTCGTGCCACAGCACGGAGAGATTGTAGCCGCATGCACGGCAGGAGAGCGGCGCGATCACCGTGACTTCCGCGTGCTTCAACTCGCACCGCACTCGAAGGACATGATTGTCCGACCCCGCGGAAGAGGACCTCTTTTGCTGCGAGGCCCCAAATCCAGACCCTTGCCTTGGCATGTCGGAACTGATTCGGCAGCGAAGTTCTGGAACGTGCTGTGGCGCGAGACGTGCAAGAACCACCACAACGGGAGCCACGATGGGCGTTCCGGCGATCAGTAACTTGGGCGGCTTAGACCTGCACGACGATTCGAAAGTACCTACTGCAACCGAACATCGCACCGCGGTATGGGCCACGGCAGAGGAGACCAGTAAAGCTCTGATCGCGTGGTTCAAGCTGCATTTGGAAGAGTCCACGCGCAAGAGTGCGGAACGAGCGGGTGCTATTGCAGGATGTTCGACGGCACCCCGGAAGGGCTGACGGGACCGGCTGAGATCCTAGTCGAAGGCAATCGGATCGCGGCCGTCGCGCAATCCGTCAGCCAGCCGCCAGAGGTGCGGGTGATTGATCTCTCCGGCCGGGATCCCTGCCTTGAGCATTCGAAGTCTGGCTCGTGCGAGATTGAGTCGCATTTTGCGACCTCAAACCTGTCTCAAATGAGGTCACAAGCTGTGACCTCATACAGAGATTAAAAACGGACTTGAAACCACAATTTGTGATTTTCAACTTGAGGACCGTTCTTTCACCGGAGGAAACGCTTGCCTTGCTCAAAGCGGCGCGGAGCCACTCTACCCGCGACTGGGCCATGATTCTATTGGCGTACCGTCATGGCCTGCGCCCTTCAGAGGTGTGCGGGCTCAATCTGGCCGACATCGATCTGAAAGCTGGCTCGATTTCGATCCCCGCCTCAAAGGTTCGCTCCACACCGTTCAGCCGCTTTACCAACATCGCGGTCAGCCTTTGCTGGACGAGACTACCGCCGTCCGGGCTTGGCTGCGTAAGCGGCCAGCAGACGGATCCCGATTATTTCTTCACGAGCCAGAAGGAGGAAAACTCGAGCGCATCCAATTCTTTCGCAATTTCCAGAGCATTGCGGAACTCGCGGGTCTTGCGATGGACAAGCAGCATCGGCACGTTCTGAAGCACTCGTTGGCATCTCACCTAGTGGCCGGGAACGTCAACCTTTGCACTCGTCAGCCCTGGGACATCGGTCGATTCACAGCACAATGGCCTACATCGGGACCACCGATGCCCAGGCTGCGGAAGCCGCCCAAGCTGCATTGATGGACCTCTTTTGAGCAGCTGACAATCCCCAAGTGAATTGAGCCTTTAGAACCGTCTGTCCGAACCGGAGGCACCGAATATTTTGCCCAGGGTTTTTTCCCCGGCCCGACCAATCGTCTGGTGATCGTTTGCGCCAAGAAAAGCGAATGTACGGTAAGCTCGTTACTCAGGACTTTGCGCCAGTACTGCGTCCCTCTGCCGTCGCGCTTGTCGCCCTTGATTCGAGGAAGTGCAGAATCTCAACGTCATCGGCCTTGCGAATCGTCGGGAACGAATTTCTCAACCATTGCACCATCTCGTCTCGGTAAAACGGGCCCTGTTTCAGCACTCCGGCAAAGAACTCCCATCCGGCGCGGTCATTCATCAGCACAAGCGCCTTGGCCGCTTCTATGCGCACCCACACCTGCTTCGATGATGCCAGAATGTCGCGAAGGTACGGTCGCGCAATTGTCCCGTATTCTGTTCCCAATTCCTCTATGAAACTGGAGTGCTTATATCCGTATGGATCGGAGCTGTCGTACTGCTTGGCAATGCTGGTAAGCCGCGGCAAATCCGCAGGGTTGCGAAACCATGTGATGCAACTTAAGCTTTGTTCCGTCGCCAAGCCGGCTCCAACCAGCTTCCACAGCGCTTCCCGGCCTCTGGCCGGGCGTGTTTGACCCAGAAAATTCGCCGTCCACCACCCCGCCTTCTCATTTCTTTGCGCGATGATGAAGTCGACATCGCCCCGAAGCGCACCTTCGATCCGCCCAACGGAGTCAGCCGACAAACCGAGATGTGGATCACGCAGGTTCATCAGTACGTGGAATGCAGCTTCGACCTCGCTGGGTTCACGTGACCGCAAGTATGGCAGTGAGGCTTGCGCGATCTGCGGGGCGATTGGCTGCACGAGGTCTGCGTCTGAACTGAACAAGTACCCAAGGGCATCGTTTGGACCGCGCTGGCGAACGACCGTGAGTAGTTGTATGCGCACGGCCTCAGCGTCAAAAAGCTGAAGACTGTTTGCCGCGTACTCGGCAACCGCGGAATTGCCGTCATAGCTCGTGTCTATCATCGTCCGCAATACCCGAGGGTCGTGGCTTGCCAGCAGCGATGGCAGCACGTCGCCGAGAAGGCGGCCCGGAGAAGCGCCATGGACCATTGCAAGCTCACTTCTCAGCCATCGCTCCAAGAGTCCAGGTGGCGCCGTGCGCACGACGAGGGGAACCCAATCGGATTGCGCTGCGATCTCCATCCGGGGCGGGTATTCGCGGCGCCTCAAGCGAACCAGATACGTGCCCGGCTTAGGCACCGTATATTGCAGGTGAATGGGTATTTTCGAGTCTGCAATATCCGCAACGCTCAGCCACCCACAGGCCGGACCGCTTCCTTGCGATGGGAAACCAAGGCGAGGCCGAAGCAGGTGCCCGCCCTGCCTCACCTGGATCTGATTGCAGGAGAAATCGTTGGGAGTCGTGCTGGACGGATAGTGGATTTTGAAGCCGGGGGCCGATTCCACTGTCATCCAAATCGGCATGCCGATGTAAGCCGGATTGGGCAGTGAAATCTCGGCGATACCGATATCTGGCGTGCTTTGCTGGCGCGGCGCCGGAAACGCGCAGGTCACGGTCAGCCAAAAAAGGAAAGCAATCCGCCGCATTCGATACCTCTAGCCTCGAAATGTCTCAAACGGCAGCCGACACTGTGGTCAGATGCAATCATGGTCCGCGCTGATCGAAGAGATGGTTGGTGGGCGACACCAGAGCGATGAACTAACACGGGACCGAGCACGTCGGGTGAACGCGGCTCAAAAACGAAGGATCGCTCTAGCGACAGGAGCCTTCTGCGCGACCGCACTCGTGTGCGCAGACAGGAGAAAAAAGACTCCTGTAGAGAAAAAATAAAATACAAAGGCCGTTGACATAGGCTGGGTTCGTTAGAGAAAGCCCGTTACTCGTCCGGTTGGTCTGCCGATTAACCAAACTGTGCTGCGAGCGATGGGTTGGGAATCCCGTGACGCACGTCACAGAACTTGTGCTCGGTAGTAGCCTATTGTGTCGCGACGAGTTGTATTCCACGTGGCTTTGCCGCTTCGTCGCGACATGAGGCTTCTCCGACGTTGCGAACTGTCCTTCAGGATATAAGTCTTGGTATCCGCCTGCTTCGCAGGTCTCCAGGCTTCACCGTGGTTGTTGTACTCACGCTTGCGCTGGGCATCGGCGCCAACACAGCGGTCTTCAGCGTCATGGATGCCATGCTGCTGAGGCAGCTGCCTGTTAGGAATTCTCAGGAGTTGGTCGAGTTCATCCGCCTGCACCCGGACGGCTCGATGATGACCAATCTCCCCTACGCTGTTTTCGATAACCTGCAAAAGAACACATCGGTGCTGTCAGACATTCTCGCGTTGACACCTGACACGCAGACCTTGCACGCTGGAAGCGATTCGGAACGCATCGTCGTGCACGAAGTGTCCGGGTCATTCTTCTCCGCGCTCGGAGTCGCTCCTCTGCTTGGACGCGCTCTTCATCCCAATGATTCCCGTGCAGGTGAAAGCCAGGTAGCAGTCCTCAGCTATCCGTTTTGGAGCCGCCGCTTTGGGCGCGATGCGTCCGTGCTTGGCGCTACCGTGCGTCTTGACGACGCGCCCTACACAATTGTTGGGGTCATGGGGCCAAATTTCTTCGGCGTAGACCCCGGCCAACTCCCAGCCATGTGGGTTCCGCTCCCGTCGGATGCGAAATCAGGCGACGTCTGGGTTCTCGGCCGGCTGAAGCCGGGAGTCTCGGTTTCACAAGCGTATGCCCAACTGGACCCGCTGTTCCGGCATGCGCTCGAATCG
>Ga0075272_1000079_pt1 | contig 25409 bp, 17 predicted proteins | sample SF_Rice_5C_0N_40_FD_69776 | JGI IMG/M metagenome (GOLD analysis project Ga0075272, IMG submission 69776) | Rice paddy soil microbial communities from Twitchell Island, California, USA - SF_Rice_5C_0N_404 | ecosystem: Environmental > Terrestrial > Soil > Paddy field/soil | place: USA: Twitchell... | reverse complement strand
GCAGTCCATGCAGAAACGTAAGCTGTGTTGGCTCGCCGCGGCATTGTTGCTGATCGCCGGCGCCGCGCAGGCCACGATTTTCGGAATGGTTCGTGGGATCGTCCACGATCCGCAGCACCGGCCCATTGGCGGCGCTCGGGTCGTGCTGCGGGCGAAGAAGTCCGCATGGTCGCAAACGGCGCGGAGCAATCGCAATGGTGAATTCGCGTTCAACGCCGTGGCTGTTGGCGACTACTTGCTCACCGTAAGCGCCAAAGGTTTCCAAACCGCGGAGCAGAGTCTTACAGTGACCTCCAATTCGTCGCCTGTGCTGCACGTTCCGTTGAACATTGCATCGGTGAGACAGACGGCGACGGTTTCCGCGCAGGCCAACACGGTGACCATCGAGTCCACTTCGCCGACGACCCTGGTTGGCCGCACGGCGATCCAGCAGACACCGGGGGCCGATCGCACCAACAGCCTGCAAATGATCACGGACTACGTTCCTGGCGCGTATATTACGCACGATCAGCTGCACGTTCGCGGGGGGCATCAAGTGAGCTGGCTGATCGATGGCGTGCCGATTCCCAACACAAATATCGCGAGCAATGTCGGCCCGCAGATCGATCCCAAAGACATCGATTACCTGGAAGTGCAGCGAGGCGGATACAGCGCGGCGTATGGCGACCGCACCTATGGCGTGTTCGACGTGGTGCCGCGGACCGGATTCGAGCGCAACAACGAAGCGGACCTGGTGACCAGCTTCGGAAGTTTCGATCAGACGAACGACGATTTGAGTTTCGGCGGGCACAGCGACCGCTTCGCTTACTACGCCAGCGCGAACGCCAACCGCAGCAATCTAGGACTCGAGACCCCCGTGGCCCGTATTTATCACGACGCGGAAAATGGATTTGGAGGGTTCGGGTCTCTGATTTTCAATGCGGACCCGAAAGACCAGTTCCGCGTGGTGAGTTCACTTCGCCGCGATTACTACCAAATTCCCTACGACCCACACGATCCGGCAAGCGCTGGGCTGCGCGATGCCGAGGCGGAAGTCGATGGGTACGCCATTTTTTCATGGGTGCGCACGATCAGCGCGAACGCGCTGCTGACTGTTTCGCCGTTTTATCATTACAACAGCGCGAATTACGAGAGTTCGCCAAACGATACGCCCGTAGCCACAACGGATCGCCGCGCATCCAACTACGGAGGAATGCAAGCCACCTTCAGCGCCACATTGCCGCGAAACAACTTCCAGCTCGGATTCTATGGCTTTGGCCAGCACGACGATCAGCTTTTTCGCGCGAGCTTCAATCCGCCGGACCAGTGTCCCGCCACCGCGTCCAATCCGAATGGCATGTGCCCGGTGATCGATGAGACGCAACCGGCGACGGGCGGCCTCGTCGCCGGATTTGCCGAGGACAAATTCAGCGTCACGTCCTGGCTGACGTTCATGGCCGGGATTCGTCCCACGCATTTTTCGGGCGCGGTTTCGGAAAATGCGGTCAGCCCGCGGTTCGGCGCCGCGCTGCGCATTCCACATCTGAACTGGGCATTTCGCGCGTTTTACGGCCACTATTATCAGGAGCCGCCGCTTACGTCGATTTCCGGCCCGCTCGCCGGCTATGAAGGGGCCTACGCATCCGTTCCGACCGAGTTCGTGCCGCTGCACGGCGAGCGCGACGAGGAACATCAATTCGGCGTCACCATTCCCGTACATGGATGGGCCCTGGATGCGGATACGTTCGAAACGCGCGCCGACAATTTCTTCGACCACAACAATGTGGGCGAATCGAACATCTTCATTCCGGTTACGATCCAGGAAGCGCTGATTCGCGGCTGGGAACTGACCTTGCGATCGCCGCGCGTTTGGAACCGCGGCGAATTCCATCTTGCGTATTCGAACCAGCTCGCGCTCGCGCGCGGCGCGCTGACCGGCGGATTGATCTGCTATCCGCCGACGAGCCCGCTGTGCGCAGGGTCGCCCATCTATTCCCCGCTGGACCACGATCAACGCAATACCCTGAACGTTGGCTTCGACGCGAGTCTTCCGTGGAAGACGTACGCTTCCACAAACGTGTATTACGGGTCCGGATTCGTGAACGGCACGCCCCCGCCCAATTATCTTCCGGGCCACACAACCGTGGACCTGACGCTGGGCAAGCAGCTGGACGAGCACTTTTCTGTTTCGCTTACCGCGCTCAACCTCGCGAACAGCCATCTCCTGATCGACAACAGCCTGACCTTCGGCGGGCTGCACTTCAACGATCCGCGCCAGATTTACGTCGAGCTGCACTACCGTTTTCACTATTGAATTCTTTCAAGGAAGGACCAACACTGGATGATGCACAAAATGACTCAGCAAAGTGAACAGCGATCGAGCCAGTTTCGCGGCGCACGGCGGATCGCTCTGTGTTGTGCCGCCGCGGCTGTCTTATTTCTTGGTGCGTGCAGTTCCAGGCCACACGAAACCGTTCAACGCTATCACGTGCACGGGACAGTTGTGTCGGTGAACGCCCCGGAAGGCTTCGCAGACATTGCCGCCGATGCCATTCCCGGCTACATGGCCGCCATGACCATGCCCTACCCCATTCCGGACACGCACGTTCTTTCGACTTTGGCCATCGGCGATGAAATCACCGCCGACTTGGTGGTCACCGGGCAGGGGGGGCCACATCTGGAGAACGTAGTGATTGTGAAGAAATCGGGTGTGCCGCCTCCGAAGCCGTCCGCGAGCGCATTCCACATGCCTAAGCCCGGCGAGACAGTGCCCAACTTCGTGCTCACGGACCAAAACGGCAGACCGGTGCATCTCCATTCGTTTCGCGGCCATTTCCTCTTCATCACGTTCATCTACACGCGCTGCCCCTTCCAGAATTACTGCCCGCTCGTGTCGCACAATTTCGCCGAAATGTACGCCAAAATGGCGAAGCAGCCTGAGTTGGCCTCGAACGTCCGCCTGCTGAGCGTGAGCTTCGATCCCGAGCACGACACGCCGGCGGTGCTGCGCGCGTATGCCGCTTCCTTTCAGGACGTCACCGGAACGACAAAACCGTTTGCGCGTTGGGAATTTGCGTCCGCGCCCAAGAAGGAGTTGCCGGCCATCGCGCATTTCTTCGGAATCTACCTGAGCGATACGAATGGCAAGATCGTTCACTCCCTCAGCACCAGCCTGATTTCGCCGGACGGAAAGATGGTCGATTGGTTCCACGACAACTCCTGGCAACCCGCGGACCTGGTCGCCGATGCCAGCAAGGCGCTCGCGACCGAGCAGCACGCTAATGAGCCGCCTGCGAGCCGCGTGCACGCTTCCGGGATTTAGTGCGGGCACCACCAGGCTGGAACCGCTGGTTGAAGTTTTGCGTGAGTTTAGGGAAGAGCCTTGCCCGAGTCGCCTTGTCGAACCCGGACGGCCCGGCATCCCCCGCGGGTGCGAATGGTGTAACGGGCGCGTCCTCGGGTAGAATTCTGATCTGGACCACGCTATGGCCAAGCTTCTTCTAAAGAGCGTCCGGTACATTCGCTGCTACGGCGACCTCGTATTAGGGAAACCGCGCACGGCGGAAGAAACCATCGACTATTGCGTTGACCGCCCGATCCTGATGGGACAGGTACGTGCGGAGATTGCGGAACTGGCGAGAATTTTGCAGGCCAATCCTCCGAAACGAAGCCTGGAGATCGGCACCAATTACGGGGGCACGCTCCTTCTCGTGTGCCGGCTTTCGCCGCCAGACGCAAGGATAATCAGCATCGACCTGCCTTACGGGCCGTTCGGCGGGGGCTATCCGAGACGCAAAGGTCTCTTATTTCGTCAGTTTCCACGGGGGTCGCAGGAGCTTCACCTGATTCGTGCGGATTCTCATTGTTCGCGCACAAAGGAGCGAGTCTTGCGGATTTTAGGCGAGGACCGGCTCGATTATCTATTCATCGATGCGGATCACACCTATGATGGTGTGCGCCGGGATTTTGAAATGTATGGACCGCTCGTGCGGAGCGGCGGAATCATCGCGTTGCACGACATTTTTGAGCACCAGGGACAAACGGCCTGCGAAGTGAAGAAATTCTGGAGCGAGATCAAAGGGCGCTACCGACATCAGGAAATCGTGGCGGATGTGCGTGCGGGATCGCCACCGGTGGCGATTACCGGAATGCCGATGGGTACCTCCGGACTCGGTGTCCTGTTTGTGCCCTAACCGGTCATGCCCGAGCCCTACGTCACCGCGCTCATTGACACCTACAATCACGAACGCTTCATCGAAGAAGCGGTCGAAAGCGTCTTGCGCCAGAATCTTACGCCCGGCGAGATGGAGGTTCTGGTTGTAGACGACGGCTCAACTGATCACACGCTCGAAATCGTGCGCCGATTTGGGCCGCGTGTGCGCGTCCTGCAAAAGGCGAACGGAGGGCAAGCCTCCGCATTCAATGCCGGAATACCGGAAGCGCGCGGAGAAATTATCGCGTTTCTCGATGGTGACGACTGGTGGGCACCCGGCAAACTGGCTGCCGTTGTCGCCGCTTTCGATGCAAATCCACGGGCCGGCCTGGTGGGTCATGGCATCGCGGTTGTGGATTCGAGAGGACAACGGTACGATGAAGTTCCGCGCGAGGGTTCCCGGTTCCGCATTACCTCACGCAGGGACGCGAAGATGTTCCGCACGCGCCGCGGCTTTCTGGGCACGAGCCGCATGGCCTACCGGAGGGATACTCTCCGTCAGATTGGTCTCGTTCCGGAAACGTCGAGATTTGAAGCGGACGAATACCTGTTCACTCTTGCCGCGTTCTTGTCGGAAGTGGTGATTCTTCGTGAAGCGCTCACGTTTTATCGAGTGCACGGCGCCAACCTTTTTCAGGCGGCTGGCGGCAGCCGGGAAGGCGAGCGCGCGAAGCAGCAAGTGCTCGCGGCGCTGGCGCAATCGCTGAGCGCCAAGCTGAACGAGCTGAACGTTCCGAAAGACATTTCGAGAATCATCGTCGAATGCGTGCAGGGTGAAGCGGACGTCTTGAGGCTGTCGCTCGACAGCGGGTACCCATGGGAGACGATTTCGGCGGAATGGATCGTCTATCGGGCGCTGCACAGTGATGCTTCGTTGGCACAGCATCTGTTTAGTTTTTTCCGGCTTCTCCCAGCGCTGCTCATGCCTTCCGCCACTTATTACCGATGGCGTGGGAGCCTGGCGAACTCAGCTGCCTACCAGAATCTGCGGCAGAAGTTTTTCCCATTTCCAGTGCCGCGGCACGTGAAGCGACAGGAACGAAAAGAATAAGTCCCGCTGCGAGGGATCAGCTCTGGCGTTCGAGGATGAAGTCGGGGACGGCGAGCAACGCACGCCGGTACTCGGTGTCCGGTAAAGGCTCAAGCGCCGCTTTGGCGCGCTCGGCGTAATCGCGGGCGAGTTTTCCGGCGCGCTCGAGGGCGCCCGTCGCGCGCACCAGTTGCGCGATTTCTTCGGCCCGGACCGTGCGGAAGCCGCGCTCTTCGAGAACGGTGGCGACCAGCCGCTTTCCATCGTGGTTTGGCCGGCCGTTTCCGCCGGCATGGGCGGGGCCATCGTTCTCCAGCGCGAAAATCAGCGGCAGGGTGACCTTTCCTTCCTTCAAATCGCTCAGCACCGGCTTGCCGAGCTGTTCCGGGGAAGCCGTGAAATCGAGCAAATCGTCGACGAGCTGAAACGCGAGTCCCGCGTTCCGCCCGTACTCGGCCATGCTCTCTTCGATTTCGCGCGGCTGCTTGCCCAGAACGGCGCCCAGGCGCGCGCATCCGCTGAACAGGCAGGCCGTCTTGCGAAAGGCCAAATCCGTGGCATCCGTTTCGGTCAGGTCCATGCGGCCGAGGCAGGTGAGCTGCAGCAGCTCGCCCTCGACCATGTTCTGTGTCAGCTCGATCAGAATGTCGAGGATCTCGAAATTGCGCTCGCGCAGGGCCATCTCGAACGACTGCATATACAGCCAGTCGCCCGCCAGCACGCTCATGTGATTGCCCCAGCGCGCATTCGTGCTGGGACGGCCACGGCGCGTATGCGCGCCATCGATCACGTCGTCGTGAACCAGCGTCGCGCTGTGGATCAGCTCGACCACTGCGGCCAGGCGGATCGCGCTCTCGCCGCGATATCCGGCGGCGCCAGAGGAGAGCAACAGGAGCGCGGGGCGCAGGCGCTTGCCGCCGCCCTCGAGCAGATAATTGGAAATTTCGGCGACCGGCTCGATGGCCACGCCGCTTTGCGCCGCGATTTCGCGCTCGACGAGCGCAAGATCCTCGCGCACAAGATCGAAAATTCCCTTCGCGATTTGGACCGCGAATGCCATCCGCTCCCCTTAGAAGCGCTGAAATTGCGGGCAAGCACCGAAGGCCGAACGCCGATTCCGGATCAGCGGCAGGAAGGCCGCCATCGGCCGGCCCTCAGGTCTTCCAATCCCGAAGCCCGATCGTTCTTGGGCGCCCTCTAGCGCGGCGGCGAATCCTGCCGCGCGTCCAGCCCAAAGAACCGGCGAAAGTTCTGCGCCGTAATGGCCGCCAATTCGTCGTGGCTCAAGTCTCTCACAGTCGCCAGCGCTTTCGCTACCTCGACGACGTAGGCCGGCTCATTTCGTTTTCCGCGGCGGCCTTGCGGGGGCAGAAAGGGCGAATCCGTTTCGGTCAGGAGGCGGTCGAGGGGCAGCGCGCGCGCGACGTCGCGCAGATGCTGCATTTTGGGGTAGGTCACGTTGCCCGCGAACGAAATCATGAAGCCCATGTCGAGGCCGCGGCGCGCCTCTTCGAGCGTTCCCGTAAAGCAATGGAAGATGCCGCCCAAGCCGCTCGCTCGCCATTCCCGTTCCATGATCTCGAGGCAATCGGGCCAGGCGTCGCGGCAATGAATGATGATGGGAAGCTTCGCGGCGCGCGCTTGCCCCAACTGGCGGCGGAAAACCTGCTGCTGCACATCGCGCGGAGAATGATCGTAGAAATAATCGAGGCCCATTTCGCCCCAGCCAATCACTTTGGGGTGCTTGGCCAGTTCGTCGAGTCTGGCAAAATGCTCTTCGGTGGCGTCTTTGGCCTCGTGCGGGTGAATGCCGACCGTCGCGTAGATCCAATCGTGTGCTTCGGCGAAGGGAATGGCGGCGTTCAGGCGTTCAGGTCCGGTGCCGCTGCCGATGGCGAGCAGAGTCGTGATGCCCGCGGCGCGGGCGCGCGCGAGCATGGCATCGCGGTCCTCATCGAACTGCGGAAATTCGAGATGTGCGTGTGAATCGATGATTTCCATGTTTTGCCAACGTAAATTTGACTGAGGGTCCTTTGCGGTGAACTTCCACGATTACGAATCGTTTTGTTTTGCAGCCTCCCTCAGCGCTCCGATCGTTGTTCAGCGAACTGGCGAGGATCAGCTGTCTCAAGTTCATCTGTGAGACGGCGCCCTGTCCGGCCGCGTCTTATGGTTTGCAGCGCATGTCGCTGAGGGCGCGCTCAATCCATGCCAGTTCGCCAGCCAGGATTGAGCTGGCAGCGGAGGCTGCAAATCAAAAGCAACTCCGAATGGCGCGCCGCACAAGTGCATGCAATCCCTCGCTCGCGTTGCTCGCTTCGGGATGACGATCCTCGTCGGATCGTCACTTGACCTTCGAGCCGGGGGCGATGTCTTCGGCGAAGGTGCAGAGGATGGGCTTGCCGTCGGCGCCAGCGGAGGCAGCGAGGAGCATCCCATTGGATTCGAGGCCGCGCATCTTGCGAGGCGCGAGGTTCGTCACCACCACGACCTTGCGTCCGGGCAAATCCTCCGGCGCGTAGGCCAGGGCGATGCCGGCGAGAACCTGACGCACCTCGTCGCCGATGTCGACGAGAATCTTCAGCAGCTTGTCTGCCCCCGGAATGCGCTCGGCGGATTTGATCACGCCGACGCGCAGCTCGACTTTCGCGAAATCGTCGATCGTGATTTTCGCCGCGCCAACAGCTGCCGCCGCGCCGGACGTTTCCGCGCTGCCTGTACCGGCCGGAACACCAGTGGCGAGTGGCGAGTGGCTAGTGGCTGGAGAACCCTCTCGTTTGGCAGCCGCAGCGGCTGGATTGCGAATCTCCTCTTCCATGGTTTCGATCCTTTCCCAAAGCTGTTTTTTGTCCACGCGCGGAAAAACTGCCTCCGGCTTGCCAATCTTTGTCCCCGGTTTCAGCCCGCCCCATTCGAGCTGGTCAATGCGCACATCGGCGAGCTTTCCCGTCTGGCCAAGCTGCTCCCAGATTCGCTGAGTGGCCTCCGGAATTACGGCATGGGCCAGCACCGTAACGATTCGTGTGGTCTCTGCCGCGTCGTAGAGAATCTGGCCCAGCCGCTGATGTTTCGACTCGTGGCCGCCGAGTTCCCAAGGCTTCGCGTCCGAAATGAATTTGTCGACGCACGAAATCAGGTTCCAGATTTCCTCAGTGGCGCCGCTGAAATCGAAAGTGCCGAGCTTGATTCGAGCAGCGCCAATTGTCTTTTCGACCTGAACGGAAAATTCCGCACTTTCGGTTGCGGACGGAACGTTGCCGCCCAGGTAGCGGTCGATCATGGATGCGGTGCGGCTGGCGAGGTTGCCGAGGCCGTTGGCGAGATCCGCGTTGTAGCGGGTGATGAGCGCGTCGCGCGAAAAATTGCCGTCCTGGCCGAAGACGGTCTCGCGCAGCAAGTAGTAGCGCAGCGCGTCGTTGCCGACTTTCGCGCCTGCAACCTCATCGAATCCCTTCACGATGGGCTCGGGATAGGCGACGTTGCCTTTCGACTTGCTCATCTTTTCCTGCTCGAACAGCAGCCAGCCATGCGCGAAAATCTGTTTCGGCAAAGGCAGTTCCGCGGCCATCAGGAACGCCGGCCAGTACACGGCGTGGAAGCGGATGATTTCCTTGCCGATCATGTGCACATCGGCGGGCCAGAAACGCTGGAATTTGCGATTGGCGTCGCCTTCGTGGCCTTCGCCGTAGCCGATCGCGGTCATGTAGCTGGTCAGCGCGTCGTACCAGACGTAGAAAACGTGCTCGGGATCGTCGGGCCACGGAATGCCCCACTTGATGGCCTTGCGGCTGATGGAAACGTCCTTCAGCCCCGCTTCGACGAAGCTGCGCACTTCGTTCATGCGGAAATCGGGCTGAACGAATTGCGGATTTGTCGCGTACAGCTCGAGCAGCGGCTTCTGAAACGCCGAAAGCCGGAAAAAATAGTTTTCCTCGGAGATCAGTTCGGCGGGGCGGCCGCAGATGGGACAGTCTGCCGGCTCGGGCGAGTCACTCACGTACAGATTGTCGTAGATGCAGTAGCGGCCCTCGTACTTCGCTTTATAAATCGCGTGCGGGGAGCGTCGCAGGGTTCGCCGCACCAGTATTTGCACGGCGCGAGCGTGCTCGAGCGAGGTGGTGCGCACGAAGTCCGTGTACTGAATCCCCAGCAGTTTCCACAGGTCGATGAAAATTCGTTGATTGCGATCGACTAATTCCTGCGGAGCGATTCCCGCCTTTTCGGCGGCGCGTTCGATGTTCACGCCGTGCTCGTCCGTGCCCGTCGTGTAGGCGACGTCGTAGCCGCACATGCGCTTGTAGCGCGCGATGACGTCGCAGACGATGGTGGTGTAGGCAGAGCCCACGTGCGGGCGCGAATTCGCGTAGTAAATCGGCGTGGTCAGATAGTATTTGGGTTTGTCCATGAACTAGACGAAGACCGTTTCCGCCACAGAGACACAGAGGACACAAAGAGATCGTTTCTGATCACTGTTCTCCCGCTCTGTGTCTCTGCGACTCCGTGGCCAATTCTTTTTCTTGCGCTTGTTTCTGAAACTCGAATGACGCGGCGGCGATGACTTCCTTGAGCGGCACGCCGCGTTCGGCCGCGATCGTCTGGCAGTCGTCGTATTCCGGCGTGGCGGTCAGCAACGAGCCGTTCATGCGCGACACTTTCATGCGCACAGTCCCGAAACGCGTTTCCACCGGCACCAGCTCGCGGTCGAGCGTCTTGCGGCGCGCTTCATGCGCGCGCACGCCGATGCTGGTGGTCTCGCGAAAAATCAAATCCACCAGCGGCGAAACATGAGCGGGCTCGCTCAGAATCGTAATCAGCAAGCCCGGGCGGTTCTTCTTCATCTGGGCCGGCGTGGAAAAGACGTCCAGCGCGCCCGCCGCGAGCGCCTTTTCCGCGAAATAGCCGTAGATTTGCGGGCTCATGTCGTCCACATTCGTTTCGATCACGGTGATGGGCGCGTCCCATTCTCCGATTTGAGTTTCGAAACGCTCGCCCAGCAAAAGTCGCAGGACGTTCGGCTTCTCTTCCAGCTGCGTGCTTCCCGCGCCGTAGCCGACGCCGCGCAACCGCATTGCCGGAATCGCACCGAAACGCGCCGCGAGCGTGGTTGCGATGGCGGCGCCCGTGGGAGTGACCAGCTCGCGCTGGATTCCGCTCGAATGCGTGGGTGCGCCGCGCAGCAGCTCAACCGTCGCGGGAGCGGGAACGGGCAGCACTCCATGCTCGGTGTGCACGTGCCCGCCGCCCAAATCCATCGCGGAGCAGGCGAATTCGTCGATGCCGAGCAGGTCGAACCCAATCGCCGCGCCGACAATATCGACGATGGAATCGACCGCGCCTACCTCATGGAAATGGACCTTCTCGATGGGCACGCCGTGCACTTTGGCCTCTGCTTCGCCAAGCCGCTGAAAGATTTTCTTGGCGCGGCCGGTGGCGCGGGGCGAAAGCCCGGCTGCATCGATCATCTTGACGATTTCCGTCAAACCGCGACGCTCGTGCGGGCGCGCGTGCGAATGCCTATGCGATTTGTCCATGCGTGACCGCGCATCTGAAGAAGGATGCCGGCGAGACGCCGGCGCTGCAGCCTCATGCGCGTGATCGCCCTCCACATGAACCTTCACCTGCGTGGCCATGATCGACTGGCGGCGAACCTTCTCCGCGGCGATCGACCAGCCCGGGAGGCTCAGTTTGCGCAATTCGCGTTCGATCGCCTCCAACTCGGCGCCAGCGTCCACCAGCGCGCCAAGCACCATGTCTCCGCTGATGCCCGAGAAGCAGTCGAAATAAGCGATCCCTGTTTTCTTCATGAGCGTACGTTCAAGTTCGCGCGCAAAACGGAAAAATTCGATACTATTCTGCGCTCGATACGGTGTCAAACCAACTTCCGCCGGCCAGGCCGCAAAATGACGCAGTCCATGCAATCGCGCGGCGTGAACGAACGAGGGACGATGACCAAGGACGATGCCCGGAAGTTTGCCCATGCTTGGATTGCGGCTTGGAACGCGCACGATCTGGAGTCGATCCTGGCGCATTACGATGACGCTGTCGAATTGACCTCCCCGGTGGTCGTCGAGGTTTTGGGCCTGCCCGACGGCCGGCTGAAAGGCAAGCAGAACCTCAGGCGCTACTTTCAGCGCGGACTGGAAGCGCATCCCAGCCTGCACTTTCATCTGCAAGACGTGCTGTGCGGCCTGCGCAGCGTGGTGCTCTATTACGACAATCAGCGCGGAGGCCGAACGGCGGAGTTCATGGAATTTTCGCAAGACGGACGAGTCGTGCGGGTGGTGGCAAACTACAGCGCTTAGCTGCCCCCGCCGCGCGCGCAGACGCCCGGAGGCCGGCTAGAGATGCCGCAGCGGATCTTCCAGCACTTCGGGAGAGGATCTCTTCACATCGCGCTCGAGCGACTTGGTCACCAGGTCCTTCGATCCCAGCCCCACAGCCAGCGACAGGGAGAGCACGATTCCGCCAAACAGGATTCCGAAAGCCAGTTCAACGATACCCGGCGCGATGCGCAGATGGTCCAGAGCCATCGCTACGGCGAGGACGAGCACCAGCCACTTCACGCCCACGCTGAGCAGCCGAGCGTATTGCAGGTTCATGTTCACCGCGCCGATCAGCACGCTGCGCCCCAGAAAGCGCGCGACGATTCCGCCGACCAGCAGCACCAAGACCGCGCCTACCACGTTGGGAATGTACGCCAAAACCGTCTGCGCCAGCGCGGAAGTCCACCGCGCGTCAAAGGCGGCGATGCCGATCAGGAAGCCGATCAGGATGACCAGAAATCCGATCGATCGCGAGACCAGCAGCGTGGGACTGTGCATGGGCGACCAATCCGCGAGCGACGCGAAGCCCCAGCGCTCGAGGTGATCTTCGAACTCGAGGCTGGTGAGCACGCGGCGCGTGATGAACGCCAGCACGACCGCAATGATGATCGACACCAGAACGGCCACGATCAGCGCGGCCAATCCCGGCAACAGCGCCGCAAAGCGCGTCAGAAATTTCGCCGTCGACTGCGCCAAGGCTTGCTTGATTTGCGTCCCCATAGCTACCTCCAAATCAAAACTTGCCGCCCATTACGGGCTGAACCGGTCGGGCCAGCGCCAGCGCGAGAGCAGATACGGCTTGGCGGATTCGTAAGCCAGGGCCAGCCGCTCGAGCCGCTGGTCCACCGCCAAGGCGCCGGCATTTTGCACCTCCCGCGCATAAGAGGCGACCCAACCGAGGTACAGCGGCGTCATGGATTTCAGCAGGTGGTCGCGGCTGATCGTGCGCAGGCGATGCGCCAGCGCAAAGTCGTAGACGATCCGCACCCACACCGCGTCTTCCATGTGGAACTGCTCCGCAGGCAGGCGCAGCAGTTTGCGCAGCTCCAGAAGCGTCGCCGGCGGCAGCACCAGCCCCCAGATTTCCTGCAGCTCGCGATTGCCCAGTTGAAAGAGTTCGACTAGGCGCGCCACATCCAGTTTTTCGGCGCCGGAGGAGAGGAATACAGGCTCGCCGATCGCGGGCACAGCCACGGAACCTCGAGTCCTCTGCCAGCATGCGGCGTTGCGCTCCATCTCCAGAAAAATCGGCCCGAGCACGGCAGCGATGAGTGAACTGATATTCGTCCAGTCCGTCGGGGGATAGACGCGCGCGCCGGCGTGCACCTCGCACACGTTGAAACCCGCGCAAACGGCTGCCGGAGCAATCGAAGCCAGCGAGTACACGCCTCCACCGTGCGTCTTTTTTTCCGCTCCTAGAATCGGTTCGAGGAGCCGCCGCGAGATGCCCAAATCCGGCCCCATCGGATTCTGAATGCGCTTGCCATACAGCGCCCGCGCAAAAGGTGAAATTAGGCTGCTGTTGAGCAAGCCTTCCAGTCTATGGCGGGCGTAACGCGGTACCACCAGATCGGCATCGCCGTCCAGCAGGGGCTGGACCAGCCGCGCGATCCACTCGGGCGTCGCGCCTTCGATCTGCGAGGCGAAAACGCAGCAGGCGCGCGCTCCCAGTTTCTCGCCGGCGGCGAACACCGATTCATACGCGGAAGCCACGCTGAAAGAAGCGGCTCCCGGCGTATCCGTTTTAGCCAGCGGCGAGGGCACAAAGAAGAGGGACGCACCGCCCGGTCCGGTTGAATTCGCGCCGCAATGATTCGTGCTGGGATCCGTCTGCACAACGGCGATCCGCGGAGAGCCGGGAAGGGACCGCAAGCCCGCGCACACCATTTTCACCGCATCGGGATCGAATTCCCCCAGGATGCCGACGACCAAGTCGGCATTCGTCGCTTCGTCTGTTTCCTGCACTTGCCGAGTAATCGAATCTGTTTCCACTGTATTAACGCCCGGTGACCGTTCAGACGCGCCGCGCGTGGCTGGGGCAGCGGACGGCGCGAGAGTTGCCATTATAGCGGCAGGGACAGGATCCCCATCAATGGGATCCGCACCCAGGCCGGCCGCGTGTTCAATTCATACAGCAGCTCATAAAGCGCTTTGTCCACCAGGAACAGATCGAGCAGCCGGCGAAAATCGGACCGCCCGGCCGGCACGAACGCGGCGCCTTGCGTCGTTTCCCGGTAGGCTCGCAAAAACTGCGCGGCGGCAGAGCGCTCCCAAAGCTGAGCCCAGGGTTCGAGGCGCGCAATGTCTTCCGGATGCCGTGTGGTGTAATTGATCAGGCTGGCGTACGCCGCGTAACTGAACGAGCGCAACATCCCGGCCACATCCTTCAACGCGCATTGCTTCGACCGCCGCTCGGCAAGCGGACGCACGGGCTCGCCCTCGAAATCCAGAATGACGAAATCGGACTTCACTTTCAGCACCTGCCCGAGATGGTAGTCGCCGTGAATGCGAATGCGCTGCGCCGGAAGGTCTTCCCCCTGGAGAATCTTGAAGTGGTCCAGAACCCGCCGGCGCCGGCTGAGGACTGCGGCCGCGATTTCGACCACATCATCGGCCAGCCAGGAAACGCGGTCTTTCAACACGTCGAACACGTGCGAGGCGTGCTGGCGGAGCCCATCGATCAGGATTTCCATATCCTTTGACGTCAAGGGCTCCGGCGCAAACGCTGGATCTCTCGAAGGCGAAGCCAGGGCTGAATGCAGTTCGGCCGTGCGGCGCCCCAGCGTTGCCGCCGAATCGAGATAGATTCCCAGGTAGTCGCGGGCCAGTTGAGACGGCGCCTGCTCGGAGAGATCGAGTGGATCCTCCAGCTCGCCGCTCAGGCTCTCGGGAAGCGGCAAGGGCGCGCAAGTTTCAAAGTAGCGGTCCAGCTCTTCGATCGTCCATTTCCAGCCGTCGCCCTCATTGGCGACGAGTTCCTGAAGCAGGGCGAGGGTCGACGGATCGTCACTGTTGGAGGTCTCACGATCGAGGGAGCCGGCGAAGGGAGGCACGCGGTCGAAATTCGTGCATTCCGTGAGATAGCGCCCGATTTCCGCATCCGGGTTCACGCCGGACTCCAGCCGCCGGAACAGCTTCAGGATCAAATGATCGCCATACAGGATGGAGGTGTTGCTTTGCTCGGCCGATCCGCGCCGCACCGCTAAGCTCGATAGGTCCGGCCCTGCGAGCCTGTCAAATACTTCGCCCGCCATGCCGCGGATTCGTGCCCCGTCGGCGGCCAACTCCGCGCCGTTCCCGATGATCGCTAGCAATTCCAAGCAGGCCTTATCGTCGAATGAAGCGTCGTGGAGCAGCCCCATATTGCGTCCCGAAATGACTGGGGCCACAATCGCCTGCGGCGCTGTGTGCTTCAACTCCTCGCCCGCCTCCCCGAAGGTCATGGCCAGGGGAAGAAAGTAGGTTTCCGGCGCACCACTCTCGAATTGCACCTGCACGAATGCGACAGCGGAACCGGATGTGCTCAACAGGAGCCAGTCCACCACGCGCGTGGACGCGATCTGGCGGGTCTTTTCCCCGAACCAGCGCTGCTTCGGAAAGTAGGCGGGGAAGTTGATGGCCTCCAGCCGTTCGCGCGTCACGCCCGAAAAGATGCTCTCCCATCCTTTCATCGCGTTCAACGGCGTCTGTTCGCTGACTGCCGGCGTAGTGACGACTGGCTCCACGCGGGGCTGAAGTTCCAGCCAGAGAAAGCTGTACGGCGCCAGGGTCAGGCGGTAGGGTTGCTGGGTGATCGGGGGAAACTCAACGTAGCCCAACATCTCCACCGGCGTGGTGCCTTCCAGTTTCGACAAATCCAGATCGGCGGGCTGTGCGAACCGCGAGAGATTGGCGACGCACAGCACCTGCTGGTCGCCGTATTTCCGGATGTAGGCCAGCACTTTGCGGTTGGCGGGATTGAGGAACTCGATGCTGCCGCGCCCAAACACGGTGAAGAGCTTGCGCAGCGCGATCATGTTGCGCATCCAGTTCAGCAGCGAAGAAGGATCGCCCTGCTGCGCTTCCACGTTGACCGCTTCGTAGCCCCACACCGGATCCATGATCACCGGGCTGTACAGGCGCGCGGGCGTCGTGGTGGAAAAGCCGGCGTTGCGGTCCGCGTTCCATTGCATGGGCGTGCGCACGCCGTTGCGGTCGCCGAGATAGATGTTGTCGCCCATCCCGATTTCATCGCCGTAATAGATGATCGGGGTGCCGGGGAAAGAAAGCAGCAGGCTGTTGAGCAGCTCGATGCGCCGGCGGTTGTTGTCCACCAGCGGCGCCAGCCGCCGGCGAATGCCCAGATTGATGCGCATGCGCGGGTCGGCGCTGTAGGCCAGATACATGTAGTCCCGCTCGTCGCTGGTGACCATCTCCAGCGTCAATTCGTCGTGATTGCGCAGGAAGAGCGCCCATTGGCAGGTGTCGGGGATCTCGGGCGTCTGCGCGATGATATCCGTGATGGGCAGGCGGTCTTCCTGGCGCAGCGCCATGAAAATGCGCGGCATCAGCGGGAAATGGAAGGCCATGTGGCACTCGTCGCCGTCTCCAAAATAGGGGCGCACGTCGCTGGGCCATTGATTCGCTTCGGCCAGCACCATGCGGCTCGAGTATCCCGCGTCAATCTCATGCCGGAGCGTTTTGATCACCACGTGAGTTTCGGGAAGGTTTTCGCAGTTGGTGCCGTCGCGCTCGACCAGATACGGAATCGCGTCGACGCGCAGCGCGTCCACTCCCATATCCAGCCAGAAGCGCATCACCTTCAGAATTTCTTCCACCACGCGCGGGTTGTCGTAATTCAAATCCGGCTGGTGAGAGAAAAAGCGATGCCAGTAATATTGTTTGGCCAGCGGGTCCCAGGTCCAGTTCGACCGCTCCGTGTCGGAGAAAATGATGCGCGCGTCCTTGTATTTCTCTTCCGTATCGCTCCACACGTAGAAATCGCGTTCCGGCGAGGCGGCTGGCGCGCGGCGCGCGGCTTGGAACCAGGGATGCTGGTCCGAGGTGTGGTTCACCACCAGCTCGATCATCACTTGCATGTCGCGGTCGTGGGCGGCGGCCAGGAACGCACGGAAATCGTCCAGCGTGCCGTAGGACGGATGCACGTCCATGTAGCCGGAAATGTCGTAGCCGTCGTCCTTCAGCGGAGAGGGGAAAAAGGGCAGCAGCCACAGGCAAGTGACGCCCAGGTTCTGCAGGTAATCCATTTCATGGATCAGCCCTTGAAAGTCGCCGATGCCGTCGGCGTTGCTGTCCTTGAACGCGCGCACGTGCAGCTCGTAAATCACCGCGTCTTTGTACCAGAGCGGATCCGCCGCACTTCCGGGCCGTTTCGCCATTTCCTCTGCGCCTCTGCCGTTCCTATCCGCGAAGGGCCCCGCGGACGCGCCTGATCTCAGGACGTTCCGGCTCGCTGCACTCGTTCCGAACGCCGATCATAAGTAGTAATCGAAATCCCGTTCCGTGCGCACCCATCGGCGCACGCGCAAAATGTGCGCGGGCAAAGTTTCCGGCGTGAGCGCAATATAATTGCGGGCCCCCTGCCAAAGATACTGCCCGCCTCCCAGCAAGTCATGCGCCTGAAACGCGTGATCGCTGTCCAAGCCGAGCGACCCCAGGTCCAGGTTCACCCATCCGGTCTGCACGTTGAAGCAGTCCAGGTTGACGATCGTCACGATCACGTTCGAGCGGTCGTCGGTCGTTTTGCTGTAACAGATCAGCGCCGGATTATCCGTGCCGTGAAAACGCAAATTCCGGTTGCGCTGCAGCGCCCGGTTGTTCTTGCGGATTCCGTTCACCCGCGCGATCAGATCCTTCAGGCTTGCGCTCGAATGCAGGTCGCGGTGCTTCAGCTCGTATTTTTCCGAGTGCAGATACTCCTCGCTGCCCGCCTGCACCGGAACGTTCTCGCAAAGCTCGAAGGCCGGCCCGTAGATTCCGTAGCTCGATCCCAGCGTCGCCGCCAGAATCAGCCGCACCATGAACGCCGCCCGTCCGCCCACCTGCAAAAATTCGGAGAGAATGTCGGGCGTGTTCGGCCACAGGTTCGGCCGGAAATATTCCCGCAATTCGGTCTGCGTGAGTTCGTTGAAATAATCCGTGAGTTCCTGCTTGGTGTTGCGCCAGGTGAAGTAGGTGTAGGACTGCGAGAAGCCCAGCTTCGCCAGCCGGTACATCACGTGCGGGCGCGTGAAGGCCTCCGCCAGAAACAGCACGCCGGGATACTCCTGCTTGAGCTCCCCGATCAGCCATTCCCAGAAAGCGAAAGGCTTGGTGTGCGGATTGTCCACCCGGAAAATGTGCACGCCCTGCTCGATCCAGAATTCGAAGACGCTTTTCAGCTCTTGCCACAGAGCGCGCCAATCGGAGGTCTCGAAATCGAGCGGGTAGATATCCTGATATTTTTTCGGCGGATTTTCCGCGTACTGGATGGTGCCGTCCGGGCGCTCGCGGAACCATGCGCGATGCTCGCGCACGTAGGGATGGTCCGGCGTGCCCTGAAAGGCGATGTCGAGCGCCACTTCCAGCCCGTGCTCCTTCGCTCTGGAAACGAAATGCCGGAAGTCCGCGAGAGTTCCGAGTTCCGGTTGAACGGATTTGTGCCCGCCCTCTGCCGAGCCGATGGCCCAGGGGCTGCCGACGTCACCAGGCTCCGCGACGACCGCATTGTTCTTGCCCTTCCGGAACGCATGCCCGATCGGGTGGACCGGTGGAAGATAGACCACGTCGAAGCCCATCTCCGCAATGTACGGCAGCCAGCCTTCGCAGTCGCGCAGCGTTCCGTGACGCCCTGGTTGAGAAGAACAGGACCGCGGGAAGACCTCGTACCACGCCGAAAAGGCAGCTTTCTCGCGGTCCACGATCAGCGTCAGTTGCTTTTCGTAGCGGTTGGCGAACTGGAGATCAGGGTAAAGCTCCATCACGCGCAGCAGCTCTTCCTCGAGAGCGTGCGAACCTTCCGCCGGCGCGCCGCTGTTTTCGCGGAGCCGCCGGGCCCAAGCGCGCAGGAATTCCGCATCCTCGCCGCGCGCCCGTCCCGCCGCGCCTTCCACCATCTCCGCGCCCATCAGTAAGTCGACGCGCACGTCCTGGCTCGCCGATACTTTCTTTTCGAGCCCGCTGCGCCAGCTGGAGAAGCGATCGATCCATCCCTCGACGGTGTAGGAATAGCGCCCGACCTGCTCCACGGTGAACTCGCCGCGCCAGCGATCGTTGGTCAACGGCTGCATCGGCGCGGACTGCGGTTGGGCGCCGTCAAGCCAGAACAAGATACGGCAGGCAACTTGATCGTGGCCGTCGGCGAAGACGTCTGCCTCGACCGTCACTTTTTCCCCGGCGACGCGCTTGATGGCGAAGCGGGCGCAGTCCACTTCGGGCGAAACGCGCTCGATTACCACCCGGCGCCGGCCATCGGCCGCCGGTTGCGCCGGGCCGTCGAAAACTTTCTGCTTAGTCTTGGGAAGATCCATATCGCCGCGCGAATGCGCCCCCGGTGCGCGAGCCAGCGCGATGGCTCCCCCACCTGCGCGCCTCGCGCCTTCATTCTCCGGAATGGCACCGAAGATTCGCCTGAATCTCTATTCTATGGTCCATTGCGCGCGATGCAATCCGCGACTTCAACACAATGTTTCTTTGTCGAGAACCTTCGCGCCAGCCGCAGCCTGGGTCTATTTCCGCTGGGCGTGCCCCTTTTGCAGCTCCCGGATGTACAGCACGATGTCATGGATGTCCTGCTGGTTCAACGAAGGATTTGCTCCCCTCGGGGGCATCGGTACGTGCGAGGTGTTCAGCGGGCTGCTCGCCGGCACTCCGTGCTCGATCAGCGATTCCAACTGCGCGTCTGTTGATTTCGCCACATGCTCGCTGGTCTGCAGATCAGCTCCGAGGTGAGGCACACCTTGGCCGTTCATGCCGTGGCAATTCGTGCAGGTCTGCCCAAACAACTGCTTCCCTTTGTCGGCGGGGCTGGTTGATGCAGCCGCCGGGGCTTTTGACGCCGTGCCGTTCGCCGGAAAGCTGGCGCTCGCCGTGCTACCGCCGGCGTTGCTTTCAACTCTTGCCGTCGCGGGCCTGCTGCAGCCGCTCGCCGCCACGCCGAAAATTCCGGCGAGGATCAGGGCCGCGATCCTCGCATCACGGTCCGGAAACGAATCAGTGCGATTTCCTCCGATTTTCATTCCTGATTTCTTCTCCTCTGAAGTTTTTAAGAATGAGTCTAAGAAAGCGGGCAGCAGCTCCGGCGGGGTGGGATGCCGTGGCGGATGTAGAGCTCTAAACTCCGTCGCCTACCACGAGCTGTACGGTGTGTTGTCGATTGCCATCGCGTCCGAACCCGAGTGGACGTCGCAAATTCCGCCGCTGGTCTGATCGGGGCTCATTACCGTGTCGCAGTCCTGGGTCGTCCAGTCCTTGGTTCCGGTGACCGGATCCGCCGGGATGCGCGCCAGGTACTGCGCGGTGACCAGGTCGTCCAGCGAAGTGGGCGCCGCCTCTTTGTCCCGCGTGTACGACTGGATGGCCTCGCGCATGTCCCGCAAGTCGGTGCGCAGGACGGCCTCGCGGCTGCTCTGAATCGCCCTCTGGTAACGCATCACGCCGATGGTTGCCAGTACGATGATGATCGCAATCACAACCATCAATTCAAGTAGAGTGAAGCCGCGCGTCCCCGTCGTTTCCCGGGACCTCTTCAATTTCCTGCAAGGTATTTGGAAAACCATGGCCCGTTTCACCAGTCCGAATATTTTGTCCCGTTCAGCGCTGTGCCGGTCGACTTGCTGTACACGTCGAACACGTCCGTTCCGCCCCATGCGGTCGAATCAGGATCGTCCTGCACCGAGCGCAGCCCCCAGTCCTTCTTACCCGTCATGGGATCGACGGGGATCGCTCGCAGGAAACGGATGCGTTTGTCCTGCATCCCGTTCAGCGGCACGCCATCAACCAGCGTCTCCAGATCGGGAGGGTAACCCTCGGTTCCCGCTTGCACCTGGATCTTGTTCTGATCGGCGGCGTCCTTGTAGCGGTCGATCGCGTTCCGCATCTCCATCAGGTCATAGCGCAGGAGCTCTTCCTTGTGGTGGACCACTGCGACACGGGCGAGCGGCAATGCCGCGGTGGACAGGATCATCAGGATCCCGCAGGCCAGGATCAGCTCGATCAGCGTGAGTCCTGCCTCGCGGGAGCAAGGCGCATGCCGGGCGAAGCGGGCGCGCGCGAACCGCGCTGTTCTGCGAACGTCGACTTCGAGGTGGCCCTTCATTGCAAAAAACCTATTGTACCTGGATTGTCGCTTCGCCCGAAACCAGCGGGATCATCCCCTGTTGCGAGTTGCGCGCGTTGACCTGCAGAATCTGGATCGCCGACGTCCCCGGCCCCACCGCCTTCACCACCAGGCCCAGCAGCGTGCCCGTTCCGCTGACTCCCGGCGTGTTGGGCTGCCGCGTCGCGGAAACCACCGCCTCCCCGCGCTGCGGATCGATGTGCTGCACCACCGCGATACTCTGGTTCCCGCCCGACAGGAAACCGCCGTCGCGAATTTCTGTGATCTGGATGACCGCCGGGTTGTAGTGAATCAGCAGCGGAACCGAGAACAGGTCCTTGATGTTGGCCGCCTGCAGCCCGATGGTCGTGGTGTCGCCCTGCTTCAGAACCACGTTCGCCGGATTGAACTGCAACTGCGCGGCTGCCCCGCTCGGCGATTCCGGTGCGGCGGCCGGAGTGCTCGTGCCCGGACCGGGATTCGGCGACGGCGGAGCCTGCTGCCCGGAGGTCTCGCCGAGCGCCTGCTCCTGCTCCCGGTAGACTCGAATGTTCATGTCCGAGCCCGTGTCCAGCGAGCGCAAGTCCTCCGCCGTGATCGGCGCGAAACGCACGATGTGCGGCGTCAGGATGATCAGCACTTCCTGGTCCTGCAATTCGTTGCTGTTCTGGGAAAAGAGATATTTCATCAGCGGAACCTGCGCCAGCCCCGGAATTCCGTTGACGTTCACCGTTTGTGTGCGCGTGATCAGTCCCCCCAAAACGCTCGCTTGACCCTCCGTCAGCCGGATCTCTCCTTCGTCGATCTTGTTTTGCGCGATGATGGGCTGATTGATCCCGCCGATGTTTTCACTGCCGGCCAGCGAGGAAATCTCGATGGTCAGTTTCATGCTGACCTGGTTGTCGGGATGCACGCGCGGCTGCACGTTGATCTGCACGCCCACCGGCTCGTAGGTGAATTGCGTGTTGACCAGAGGATTCACCCCCGTCGCAGCTACCCCTACGCCCGCCTGAAAGCTGCCCGTCGCGATGGGCACCTTCTCGCCGATCATCAGCGTCGCCTTCTCTCCGTCCGTGATCCGAATCTCCGGATCCTGGATGATGTGCGTCTGATTGTCGGTCAGGATCGCCTCCGCCGTGGCCCCCGGAAGCGTTGCGCTCCAGTCCGCGCTGCTCAGGCTGTGCAAGTTGTTCAGCGTGACTTGGCCGACCGTGGAACTGGTCCCGGATGTGCCGGAACTGCTCGACCCGCTCGAGCTGCTCGGACTGCTCGGCTGCAGCGTGGGACGCGGCGTGAACGCCACCGCCACCGTTTGCCCCGGCAGGATTCCGAGTTGCCGCAGGCGGTCGCGATTCGCCGTCAGCACGCGCACGTGGATCAGCACCTCCGGCCTGGCCCGGTCGATCGAATCAATGATCTTGCCGGCTGCCGTCACCTGGTCCGGCGTGGCGCGGATCACGATCGCGTTTTCCGAATTCATCTGCACGATCTTCTGGATATTCAGCATCGCTCGCAGACCGGTCACGATCTCCGTCAAATCCGTGGGCTGCAGCGTGTTGCGCAGATAGAACGTCTTCACTACCTCGTCCTCGTATGCCCGGCGATTCTGCGGGTTATCCGGGGCCACGAAGATTACGTTGGGAGTGAGCGGCTTCCAATACGCCTTGCTCGCTAGAGCCACGGCCTCCAATGCCTGCTCGACGGTCACGGCCGGAAGTTGCACGGAGATTCTCTGCGCGCGGAAGTCGGGGTCGAAGATCACGCTGAGCCCGGCCAGCTTCGCGATGGTCTCGAACACCACCGTGCTGTTGTTCGTCATCGTCAGAGCGCCGATCTCCCCGATCTGCGGCCTGAGTTGCGGCGGCCCCGAGCGCAATTGTGGTGGCGCCGCCGCTAGCTTCGACGCGCCCGCCGCGCTCTTCTCGGAAATCAGCGCGTTCGCCTTCTCCAGCTCCTGCTGCGCCGCCATGTTCGAGGGGTCGACGCCGACCGCCTTCTCGAATTCCGCCAGCGCCATTTCGAGGTTTCCCTGCTGCAGAAACTTCTCTCCCTGTTGCAGGTGGAATTGCCCATCCATGGCATGCATGCGCGCCGCGCGCAGCTTGTACTCCGCGTTCATGGGATTTTCGCGGAGCGCGCGCTGGTAATCGACCAGCGCCGTGTCGTAATCCTGAATTTCTTCGGCCTTCTTGCCCTCTTCGAAGTACTGGTTGGTCTTGGGGCAGCCGGCGAGCAGGATTCCGGTCAAAGCCACCAGGGGCAGGTACAGTTCTCTGCGCAAAAACATTCTCCAATCAACCCTGCGGGGCGAGGGGTCTGAGTGTAACACCCGCCCTAAGATGCAGCAACAAATCTACAGTGTTGCCGGGTGCCCAACAGTCTTTTACCCCTACTTACATAGTACGAGTATGACGGATGTCACCCTTTCCTGCCTGCCCGTGTGCGGAAAACCCCAACACCCACCAACCTGTTCTCGCCCAGCATGTTTGGCGGCACTCGCCCGGCGTCCGCCGCGCCGGGATTTCACCGAAAAATGTGCGCTGACTTGCTCTGCCTCCCGCACGGCGGATATGATGGCCCCTCTATGCGCCGCTGGTTTTTGCCCGCGGAGCAAGACGGGCGTGGCTGGCGCGGCGAACCGGGTCGAGCTGAAGCGTGAATTTCGGCGGGCCGCAGCTCTCGCACGGGAAACTTTGATCGAGAACGCACCTTGAAATCCACAGCGCAAAAATCCGGCCGCGAAGGAGTGAAGATCGTCGCTCAGAACCGCGCCGCTTCCTATAATTACAACCTGCTGGATCATTTCGAAGCGGGGCTGGTCCTGGTCGGCACGGAAGTGAAGTCGCTGCGGGAGGGCAAAGGAACGCTGCGCGACGCCTACGCCGAGATCCGCGCGGGCGAGCCCTGGCTGGTCAACAGCCACATTCCCGAATATCAGCCGGGCGGCCCGCGCAACCACGACCCGCTGCGCAAGCGCAAGCTGCTGCTGAACGCGCGAGAGATTCATCGCCTGACCATCGAAACGCAACAAAAAGGGATGACCATCGTCCCCTTGAAGATTTATTTTCGCGACGGCATGGCCAAATGCGAACTCGCGATAGCACGCGGCAAGAAATTCCACGACCGCCGCGAGGCCGAGCGCCGCAAGGAAGCCAAGCGGGAGGCGGACGAAGCGATGTATCGCTCGCGCCGCCGCTGAACGCGGGTTTTGCGCAACGATTGCGGGTTATCATTCACCCTTCACGAATCAGGAAAGGAATTCATGCAGATTCAAGTCGAAACGCAGCCCTATTCTTCAATCGCTACCGACGCCATCGTCACCTACGTCTTCGATGCGGAGCCGAAACTTCAGGGCGTGCTCGCCGAAATCGACCGCGCCATGAACGGCCGCCTCGGCTCGCTGGCCTCCGCCGGCGAAATTACCGGCAAAGCGCTCGAAATGGTGCTGCTCCATTTCCCGCACGGGCTGGCCGCGCAACGGCTGCTTCTGGTCGGCGCGGGCAAGCCGGAAAAATTCGCGCTGGCGGACATGCGCAAGATTGCGGGCAGCGCGCTGCGTTTCTTGAAATCGCGCGGCGTAAAGAAGTTCGCCTTCCTGGCGCGCGAGGGCGAGCGCGGCGCGGAGGCGGCTCGCGCGGTTACCGAAGGGCTGGTCCTCGCCGATTTCGAGTCGGACAAATACCGCAGCGACAAAAAGAGTCGCGAAATCGCTTCCGTGTCGCTGGCCGGGTTTGATGCCGGGACGTCTGCAAATCTGCAGGACGCCATCGAGCGTGGCCGCGTTGTCGCGGAGTCGCAGAACTTCGCGCGCGATTTGATCAACGAGCCGTCCAACCGTTTGACGCCGCGTATGCTCGCCGAAAAGGCGCAAGCCATGGCTGCCGACGTGGGCCTCGGCATCGAGATTCTCGACGAGCGCCGCATCGCCGAATTGAAGATGGGCGCGCTCCTGGGCGTGGCGCAGGGCAGCGTCGAACCGCCCCGCGTCATCATTCTGCGTTACATGCCTGCCAAGTCCCCAGTCGGCGGGCCCATCCTGGGCCTGGTCGGCAAGGCGGTCACTTTCGACACCGGAGGCATTTCCATCAAGCCCGCCAACAACATGGAAAAAATGAAATACGACATGGGCGGCGGCGCCACCATGCTGGGGGCCATGCGCGCTCTCGCTTATCTCAAGCCGCGCGTTCCGGTGATCGCGGTGATTCCCTCGACGGAAAATATGCCGGGCGGGCGCGCGCAAAAGCCCGGCGACGTGCAGACGGCCATGTCCGGAAAAACCATCGAAGTGATCAACACGGACGCCGAGGGCCGCCTCATCCTCGCCGATGGCATCAGTTACGCCAGGCAGCTTGGCTGCACGCATCTGATCGACGCCGCCACGCTCACCGGCGCCATCGAAGTCGCTCTTTCCAACATCAACGTGGGCGCGTTCGGCACGCCGCGCGAATTTCTCGACCAGTTTCTGGCCAGCGCGAAAGCCGTGGGCGAAAAAATGTGGCCGATGCCCATCGACGACGAATACGAAGAGATGATCAAAAGCAACATCGCGGACATTCGCAACACCGGCAG
>Ga0075272_1000078_pt1 | contig 26107 bp, 13 predicted proteins | sample SF_Rice_5C_0N_40_FD_69776 | JGI IMG/M metagenome (GOLD analysis project Ga0075272, IMG submission 69776) | Rice paddy soil microbial communities from Twitchell Island, California, USA - SF_Rice_5C_0N_404 | ecosystem: Environmental > Terrestrial > Soil > Paddy field/soil | place: USA: Twitchell... | reverse complement strand
GCGCCGGCCGGAACACTCGAAACCTCATTTGCGAAAGGATACTTTCGCGGCGCTGCGAGACTGGATTTCGCTCCGAATGCTGAGTCTTCGGCGCATCCTGTGGCGAAACGAAACGCCTCATGCGAAATTCTCCCGGGCGGTGCGTATCCAGCAATTCCGGCGAGCCGACGTTCGCATCGCCCACAACATTCCCGAGGCGCGCGATCGTCAACTCCAGTTTTTCCGGATCGGGCGAGCTAGGGAGAAACAGCCCGCCTTGCGCGACGCGCGGCCGCGCCGCATCCCCTGCCAAAACGATTTTCATGATGGGAGCGCGAGGCGGATCGGCTTGCAGATGCAAGCGCAGCAAATTCAGCAGCGTCTTCGAATCGCGCATGGGCACCGGCAGCGTCAGCGCGCGCTCGTAAGTTTTGTTCTGATTGCCGCCGGGATCAACGTTCCGGGATCCGCTATTCCCGGGCACGCGCTGGCCTGTCATCCCGAACCCGGTCGCGTTGTTTGCGAACGGCGGTGAGGGATCTGCTGTTGCTTTCGCAGGAAGTTTCTCCGCCGCCGCCAATCGGTTTTCTCCGTGCTCTCCTGTTTTTCCCTGCGCGCTCTGTGGTTGGCTTTTGTGTTGTCTTTGGACTGCACCCGCTTCGAACGCAGGATCCAGCTCGAAGCGCACGCGAATCGCGCATGCGGCCAGCGAACGCGCATCCAGCCGCGCGCACAATTGCCCGAGCAGGCGCCCCAGCAGAAATGAGAGAGGCTCGAGTTCCTCCACCGCATCTTCCAATTCCATTTCTTCTTCGAAATGAAGCGCCGGTTCGGCCAGCACCATAGCGCGCTCGCTTTTGCCCCGCGCGAGTTCGTGCAGGCGGACGCCTTCCTGGCCCAGCCGCTCGGAAAGCTGCAAAACGGGCAGCGCGGCGAGCGCCGCGCAGGTGCGCACGCCCCAGCGCTCGAATGTTTCCAGAAGTTCCAAGGAGGGAGAGAGCGCATTCACCGGCAAACGCCCAAGAACTTCCGCTTCCGCGTCTTGGGGAATCAGCGTGATTCCTGAAAAACCCCGCGCGGCAACGGTAGCCGCTTCGATTTTCGAGCTCACTGCAATCTGCACCGTGAGGCCGAGATTCGCCGCGCTCGCCGCAAGCTGCTGTGCGATCTTTTCATCCGGCCCCAGCAGGGAATTCAGCCCGGCAAGATCGAGAACGGCGGTATCCGCCGACGTCTCTTCCACGTGCGGCGAAACCGACCAACCCAAATCGAGCACTGCAGCATGCGCCGCCTTTTCCAGCACGGGCGAGCGATGGCGAATTGCGATGCCGCAAAATTGCTGCACCTGCGATTTGGTCATGCCCAGGGCGATTCCCGCCCTGCCCGCCGCCTCGTTGAAGGCCACCACGCTCCACACCGGCGCCGCTCCCTCGACGATCGCCACCGCGCGGCCGCGCAACTGCGGCTCAGCGCGCACCACCGCCTGCAGCAGGAAATGGGGAATAAAAATGGAAGCAAACGCCATACGATTCAAATGGGCCTGAATTTCTCTTAGTCGTTTCGGTTTTCTCTATGTCTTAGCGCCTCTGCGGTTAATGCTTCTGTGTTTTGCTCTTACGCGCAGCAAGGAAATCCTGCTACGCCGGTTCGCCGCATCGTTTCGGAGCGCCACGGGAGGCTGCAAAACAAAAAAAGAATGCTGCTTCTCCTCACCAATGCACGTCTCCTCACGCCTGTTTTCGTGAACGGACCACCTCGGCGCGCAACAGAGAGCCTCGAAACAGCCGCGCGTGGGGCTGTTGAAATGGAATGATCCGATCCGCTTCGACTGTTTCCGACCAAAGCGCCGCCTCCGCTCCCATCCGCAGAACTAGAGAGGCGCACGTTTTTGCGTGCGGCTCCTGCTCCAGAACGAGAAAGATTGTTGGCGTATCCTCCACGGCCCGGCGAAAGCGGAACCACACATTCAGCGGCACGTAGCGAACCGTGTCCGCGGGAATATCGCCCAGATCCAGGGCCACCAGGCCAAAGCCTCCGCTTTGCAATAGCAAATCCGCCGAGCGCAGCGCCTGATCGATGTTCCGGCAACGCACCCAGAGCACTCGGCTCAGTTTCACGCCCGCGGCTTCGGCCGAATGCGGATCGAAGGCGTCGCGCCCATCGATAAAGGCGCAGGCTTCCGCGTCCGCGGTTCGCGCAGCCAGCGCGGAAATCAGCAGAGAGGTTCGGCCGGAACAGCTGGGTCCGCAAATTTCCGTCAAGCCGCCGCGGGGCAAACCGCCGGTCAGCGAATCGATTTCCCGAATGCCGGCGGAAACGGTTTCGGCGATTTTGCGCTCGCGAAAAGTAAAGGGCGCGGGGACGCGTCCGGCGAGAGCCGCTTCGACCTGGGAGCGCACAGCGGAAAGATTGCGAGGCATCGGGTGCCAATTCCGGCGGGAAAGGAGGTAAGTACCTTTCGCTTTTTATTCGCCTTAAGCGAATTGTGGGCCCATGCGGCGGGGTTGTCAAGCGCAGGTGGACTCCTCGCGCCCTAAAACGTCTCTGACGATCGCCAAGCCAGCGGCATCGAACGGATATGGCCAGGCGCCCACCCAAATCAGTCAAACCTGACGCGAATCCGTTTGTTCCGCGCACGGCAAACCTGAACAAGCTGCAGAAAGCCGCGAAAGATTGCAGGAATTGCGACCTGTGGGAGCGTGGCACGCAAACCGTTTTTGGCGAAGGCCAGCCCAGCTCGAAAGTGATGTTCATCGGCGAGCAGCCGGGAAACCAGGAAGATCTGGACGGGCGTCCCTTCGTGGGACCCGCCGGGCGGCTGCTGGACAAGCTGCTGGCGGAGGCCGGAGTGGACCGCCGCAAGGTCTATGTCACCAACGCGGTCAAGCATTTCAAGTGGGAGCCGCGGGGCAAGCGGCGCATCCACAAGAAACCGAATTCGGTGGAAATTGCGGCTTGCCGGCCGTGGCTGGAGGCGGAGATCGCGAGCATTCACCCGAAAGTGATCGTCTGCCTTGGCGCGACGGCGGCGCAGTCGCTGCTCGGCCGCGATTTTCGTGTGACGCAGCATCGCGGCGAACTGCTCGATTCGCCCCTGGCGCCGCACGTGATGGCGACGGTGCATCCGTCCTCGATCCTGCGCGCGCCGGATGATGCGACGCGGCACGAAGAGATGCGCCGGTTGGTCGAAGACCTGCGTAGGATCCCGCCTCTGCTCTAACTTGCCGCCTTCTCGCCGGGAGCTTTGCGCCTGGCGTACATGCCGCTTACCCGCGCCCCAAAAGGCCCGTTTGAATGCCCATCGAGACCGGCGTACAGCATTCTGTGGATGGCTATCCGGGACGGTCTCCCCGAAACTGAAACCATGCTCCTGAAGAGCCGGCAAGAGATATCGACTCCGGGAGCGTTTTGCGCGTCACGCCCGCCCAAGATTTCGATCGAACGCCTCGGGGAAAATCGATTGCGCCAAACAGGCTGGTTTCCTCGGAACAAATGCGTTGCGGGAAACGTCGAAACAGTTCTATTGGACTCTGCTCAAGAAGGTGTGGTCGGACGTGTGGGTGGACGACTGCATCGATCTGGCCGCGGAAATGTCCTTCTACTTCGCCTTGTCGGTGTTTCCTTTTCTTCTGGTGCTGGCCTCGATCGTCGGCTGGCTGCCGTCCACCACCGTCTGGCACGATTTCGCGCAATGGATGTCGCACTACCTTCCGCGCTATGCGCGAAGCACTTTCTTCCATGCCATTCTCGGCCTGACTCGCGGGTATTCAAGTTTTCTTTCCGCCGGAATCGTGGCCATGATCTGGTCGGCCTCTTCGGGTTTCGTCAGCCTGATCCAGTCGTTGAACGTAGCTTACGAAGTGAAGGAAACGCGAGGTTTCTGGAAACAGCGGCTGCTCGCCTTGATCGCGGCCGCGCTGTCGGCGATTTTTCTGTTCGGCAGTTTCGGGCTGCTGACGGCAGGACACTTGGGCGTCCTTCTCCTGGCCAGAAGGCTCACTTGGGTGCGCCGGTTCCGAGTCTGGTTCGAGATTGGCCGGTGGGTGACTACGTTGGTGCTGATCCTGGTGGGTCTGGCGTTGACCAATCACTTTCTGCCTGACCGCCAGCGCCCCTGGCGCTGGGTCACGCCCGGCACGTTGTTCGTTGCGGGGATGTTCGTGGGAACCTCTCTTGGCTTCAACCTGTACGTTAGGGATTTCGCGAACTACTCGCGCGTGTACGGCGCTCTGGCGGGAGCCATCGTCCTGCTGTTGTGGGTATACGTGTTCAGCCTGATTCTTCTGGTTGGGGCAGAACTGGATAATTCACTGGAGAAATTGAAAGGGCAACAGGTGCCGGCGTGAGTTGCGTTTCATCTTCGAGCCAAACAGCGCCCATTCGGCGTTTGCACTGGTGGACGGCCGTCTCGCTTCTGGCCGGGCTGCTCCTGCTCTGTGCCGCGCCGGCGCCGGCGCAAAAACCCACGCCCGCCACCGACGCCGGGTTTGAGGGCCAGAAGGTCGCCACAGTAGATATTTCCGCCCGCCCTCAGATGGACACCACGCCGTTTCGCAACTTGATCGCGCAAAAGGCCAACCGGCCGTTTTCTGACGCGGCCATTCGCCGGAGCGTTGCGGCGCTGCAGAAAACGAAGCTGTTTTCGCAAGTGCAGGTGAAGATCACTCCCGAAATGTCGGGGCTGAGGGTGCTCTTCCTGCTGCGGCCCGCCTATTTCGTCGGCCTGATTTCGTTCCCGGGGGCTACGCACACCTTCGCGTACCCCCAGCTGTTGCAAGCGGTCAATATTCCCGACCAGTCGGCCTATACGGACGACCTTCTGCAGCAGGGCCAGAAAGCACTCCAACACTTCTTCCAAACGCAGGGTTATTTCCTGGCGAAGATCCGGCCCGAATCGCAGACGGACGAAGCTCATCGCATCGTGAACTTCGTTTATGTGGTGGACTTGGGGCCCGTGGCACGTATCGGCGCAATCCAGTTTCAGGGGCTCTCCGAATCGCAGGCGCGGAACATGCGTGAAACGCTGGGTTCCTGGTGGGCGCGTATCAAGATGGACTCGCTTCGTCCGGGACAGAAATTTTCCGCCAAGCGTATCAGCAAGGCCACAGACTACATCCGGTCGCACTTGCGGAGCAGCCACAGGCTGGTGCCGGTGGTTCGGCTGGCGTCGGTTTCCTTCGATCCGGAAACGAAGCGCGCGGACATCAATTTCCAGGTGAATGCGGGCGCGTATTTCTCGGTGGAGGTAACCGGCGCGCACGTTTCACACGGAACTTTGAAGAAGCTCGTTCCGGTGTTCCAGGAAGGCTCGGTGGATCAGGACCTGATCGACGAGGGACAGCGGAACCTCGTCTCCTATTTCCAGAAGAAGGGCTACTTCGGAGTGCAGATCTATTGGCACCTGTATCGCGAGACGGGCCGGGATCGCGTGGTGTACGAGATTCACCGCGGGGAGCGCCACAAAGTGGCGGAAGTGCGCTATGTGGGCAACCGGCACATCGACGAAGACAAACTGGATAATGTGGTCTCGGTCAAGCAAAGGCACCTCTTCTCGCGCGGCACTTTCAGCGATGACCTTCTGCGCAAGAGCGTGCAGGCGATCACCGCCCTCTATCAAAGCCAGGGATACGCGAATGCACAGGTACGCACGAAGGTGAACCGGCAGAAGACGAAGGTGAACATCATTTTCGTGATCAAGGAAGGCCCGCTGGACCGTGTGAACAGCATCCGTGTCGTAGGGAACAAAACGCAGTCGCTTGGCTCGCTGCTGGGGAACAGCCATCTGCACGTGCAGAAAGGGCAGCCGTATTCGCCCAATGATGTGCAGTTCGACCGCAATCAGCTCATGGCCGCCTATTTGAACCGCGGGTACATGGACGCGCAATTCAAGTACAGCGCGACCGGAACGGAGGGCGATCCCCATTTGGTCAACGTGGTGTATACCATCACGGAAGGGCCGCACACGTTCATCGACGGCGTGGTTCTGCTCGGGGCGAAACACACGCGCGCCGATTTCCTGCGGCAGGTTACCGGCCCGAAAATCACGAAGGGGCAGCCCCTTAGCTTGGGGAATCTGTTCGCCGCGCAGAGCAATCTGTACAACCTGGGAGTTTTCGACTGGGCGGATATCGAGCCGCGCCAGCCCATCACGGATCAGACGCAGGCCGAGGTGTTGGAAAGAGTCCACGAAGACCGCCGGAACACCATCGAATACGGCGGCGGCATCGAGATCATTCCGCGGAGTGGGAACGTTCCAGTGGGCACGGTGGCTCTGCCGGGGTTGCCGCCCATCGGTTTGGGCAGCAAGTTCCAGGCGAGCCAGAAAAGCATCGTCACGCCGCGAGGCACGTTCGGTTACACACGACGCGATGTCTTCGGCCGGGCGGAGACGTTCACCGCGAGCACGGTGCTCTCGCGCCTGGAGCAGCGCCTCGACCTGTCGTTCACGAACATGCATTTCCGTGGATCGTCCTGGAGTTCGCTGATTTCGTTGACGGGCGAGCGCACCACCGAGAATCCGATCTTCGCCGCCGAAGTAGGGGTCGCCTCTTGGCAGTTGGAGAAGCCGCTGAATGCGGAGCGGACAAAGAACCTGATCGTCCGCTACGATTTCGACCGCACCATCCTCACCAATATCACCATTCCCGATCTGGTGCTCCCGCAAGACCGGCGCGTCCGCCTCTCCACCTTCTCGGGCGAGTACATCCGCGACACGCGCGACAAGCCGCTCGACGCGCACCGAGGAATCTATCAGGTGTTCGACTTCGGCGTGACCTCAACGCCGCTGGGTTCGAGCGCCGACTTCGTCCACTTCCTGGGCCAGACCGCTTTCTATGTTCCCGTGAAGCCGTGGCTGACCTGGGCCAGCAGTTTCCGGCTGGGCTTTGCCTCGCCCTTCGCGGGCAGCCACGTCCCTCTCAGCGAAAAGTTCTTTTCCGGCGGCGCCGATTCCCTCCGCGGCTTTCCCATCAATGGCGCGGGGCCGCAGCGTCCCGTGCAGGTTTGCAGCAATCCCGCGGACAAGTCCACCTGCACGCTGATCAGCGTTCCGGTTGGCGGAGAATCGCTGTTCATTTTCAACACGGAAGCGCGCTTTCCGATTCCGTGGCTCCCCTTCAAGTTCCTGAAAGGATTGGGAGGCGAGACTTTCTACGATGGAGGGAATGTGTACGCGCACATTAACCTTCCGGAGATGGTCCGGAACTACAGCAACACCATTGGAGTTGGACTGCTTTACAACACGCCCGTCGGCCCGGTCCGCTTCAATATTGGGCACAACCTGAACCCCATCCCGGGCGTGAGCGCCACGCAATATTTCGTGACGCTCGGAGAGGCATTTTGAAGTGGCGCGCCCGGCGCGCTCAACAAATTTCGTAACGGCGTAGGTCGATCATGAGTTGGAAAAAAGGAATTCGCAGAACTCTTCTGGCGCTGCTGGCGCTGATCCTGATCGTTTTGGTTGGCGGCTGGATTTTCGTGCACACCGGGTATTTCAAGCATCTGGTGATCGGCAAAATCGAACAGCAGGCCCGCAAAAGCACCGGCGAGCAACTCAGTATCGGCAACATGGTGATTCACTGGACGCAGCTGAAAGTCGATCTGTACAACGTGGTGCTGCGCAAGCCGTCCATGAGCCCGCCGCCGTTCTTCTCCTGTCCGCATCTGGCGGTCACGGTAAAAATTCTGTCGTTGTGGCACGCGAAATTCGCTATCAGCGATTTGGTGTTGGACCGGCCGGTGGTGCACATGCGAATCACCGCGCAGGGACAGAATAATCTGCCCCATGCGGCAACAGCGGCCCCTTCGTCCGCCCCCAGCGCGGGTGGGCCTCCGTCGAGTTCCACCGCTGACAAAATCTTCAGTCTCGGCATACGCCGCCTGGTGATCGCTTCGGGTGAAATCGATTACAACGACGCGAAATACCCGCTGACCGCCGATTTGCGCGACCTGCGCGCAACCGCGCGCTTCGATGTTCCAGCACAGGCGTACCGCGGCTCGCTGTCTTACGATCGCGCTTTTGTTTCCGCTCCGCACGTTCTCGGTTTCGAGCACGATCTGCAGATGCATTTCGTGGCGACATCCTCGGCTCTCGACGTGACCTCGCTTCGGATCGAAGCGGGCCGCACGCACTTGCAAATTCGCGGAACTGTTGCTGATTATGCTCACCCGCGCGTCCAAGCCGATTACGCCGCATCAATCTTTACGCCCGATCTCGCGCGCATCCTGAATTCGCCGTCCATTCCAGCGGGCGAAGTGTGGACGAACGGATCGCTGAGCTACGACAGCGGCACGCACCGGCCATTTCTCGATACGATCTACGCAACTGGGCAAATGCAGGCGCCGGACGTTCTGGCACACGTCGCCGGCGTGTACGTCCAGGCGCGCCAAATTCAGGCCAGTTACATTCTGCAGCACGGCGATATTTCCGTGCCAAAGATTGCCGGCTATGCGATGGGTGGATCGCTGGACGGAAACTTTTCCCTTGCAGACCTCTCAACCCGGCGCGAGGGCCGGTTGAGCGCCACTTTGCGCGGCGCCTCCCTTTCAAAATTGATGCAGTTTGCGGCCTCAAAGCGAAGAAGGCCTCTGGGCCTGACCGGCACGACAGACGCCGCGGTGCAGGCCGCCTGGGCGGGCACCTTCAGCAACGCGCTGGCTCACGTGCGCGCCTCGATCTTTGGTCCTTTGCGTAAGCCTTCGCCGCGCGCCATTCCTGTGAACGGCTTCCTGGACGTTCGCTACAACGGGGTGCGCGACACCGCCACCTTTGCTCCATCCAACCTGCGCACGCAGAATACGCAAATTTCGTTCCACGGAACGCTCAGCAAGGATTCGAGCCTGAGCGTTGACGCGAGCGCGCATCAACTGGCCGATCTTTCGCCGCTTGTATCCTCGTTAATGTCCAACACCCCAAGCAGCAAGTCTTCTTCCCTCGATTCGCTTGGTTTGCGCGGACAGGGGAGCTTCAACGGGAGCGTAAGAGGCTCGCTGGCGAATCCGGTCATCCGCGGCCATCTGGCCGGCACACACATATTCGTGAAGGGGACCTATTTGTCGACGGTGCAAGGCAATCTCTCCGCGAGCCCCTCCGGAGTTTCCATTCAAGATGCCAGCGTGACCGGCACGACGAACGGCAAGCTGACCCTGAATGCGCATCTGGGTCTGCGCCACTGGTCATTCACCAAGACCAGCCCGATGTCACTGCAAGTGAAGGCCACCGGGCTTTCCGTGACGGACCTGATGCGCATGGCCAAGGTGCACTATCAGTTCACCGGGAAACTGGACGCGGATATTTCCGCGCACGGCTCCGAGCAAAATCCGGAGGGATACGCAAACATTTCGGTGTCGGAAACATCTCCGCGGAGCCCCAATCCGGTCAAGAAGCTGCTCTCATTTCGGAAATTCTTGACGATTCACCTGCAGGGCAACGGCAATCTGGTGCACGCACAGGCGCGTTTGACGATGCATGCGGGCCAAATCTCCGCCGTTCTTGCCTACGCGCCCAAAAGCGAGCATTACGACGGCCAAATCAGCGCGCCCTCGCTCGATCTCAGCAAGCTCAAATTTGCGCAGCAGCGGGGAATTGCACTGGCGGGGATCGCCAACTTCTCGGCGAATGGAAACGGCACGCTCACGCGCCCCGAGATCGACGCAAATCTCGCCATTCCCAAACTCCAAATCCAGGGGCAGACGATTTCGGCGGTGCGGAGCCAGTTCCAGATCGCAAACCGGCAAGCGAACTTCGCGTTGAGCTCCACGGTGGCCGGCGGGTACGCGCAGGCGAGGGGCAGCGTCGCCCTGCGCGGGAATTATCCCGCAACGGCCTCGCTGGACGTGCGCGCGCTGCCGATCGGCCCTCTGCTCGCCAGCTACTCGTCGCACATCCCCCCGCAACTCGGAGGGCAAATCGAACTGCACGCGACCTTGAGCGGCCCGCTGAAGCAGCCGCAAAATATCAAAGCGCAGGTGCAGATCCCAACGCTCAATCTCGCCTACCGCGATGTCCATTTCGGGCTGGCCGCGCCCATGAATTTGCGCTACGCAAACGGGCTGCTCGACATGAGCAAAACGGAAATGAAAGGAACGGACACGAACCTCACCTTGGAAGGCACGATCCCCATCAAGAGCGCGCAGCCCTTGAACGTGTCCGCCAATGGCTCGCTCAACCTGGCTCTTTTGCAAAGCCTTGGCGCGGGAATCCGCAGCTCGGGCCGCGTGATCCTGCATATTGCGGCGCAAGGAGGAGTGTCGCATCCCGCCATGCACGGCCAGATCGAGATCGCCAGCGCAACCTTCTTGAGCGAAACGTATCCCATCGCCGTCGAGAGCCTGAATGGCAAGATCCAGGTAAGCGGGACGCGCCTTCAAATCGCGCAGCTGCAGGGGACCGTCGGCGGCGGAAACCTTTCCGCCAGCGGGTTCGTTCAATACGGCGCGCAGCCGACATTCAATCTGGCGGCTCAGGCGAAGTCGATTCGCATTCGCTATCCGCAGGGGATTCGAACATTGATGGACGCCAATCTCGATCTGGCAGGGTCGCCGGCCAAATCGTCGCTCACCGGACGCGTGCTGGTCGATCGATTGTCGCTCACGCAGCAATTCGATATCGCGAGCCTCATCGGGCAATTCGGTTCGCAAACGCCCTCCACGGGGCCCTCCGCCTTCGAGCAAAACATGAAGCTTCGCGTGGCCGTGGCGTCGAGCAGCGCCTTGAACTTGACCAGCAGCAAGCTGAGCATCGGCGGCAACTTCAATCTGACCATCGCCGGCACCGCCGCGGACCCGGTCGTGCTGGGACGCGTCGCCCTCTCGCAGGGTGAGGTCTTCTTCATGGGCAAGCGCTACGAAATCCAAAGCGGCACCATCGCTTTTGCCAACCCGATCCGCACCGAACCGGTCCTGAACGTTTATGCCCGGACTACCGTCGATCAATACAAGATCACGCTGAACTTCGTGGGGCCCATCGACCGCCTGCGCACGAATTACACCTCCAGCCCACCCTTATCCGAGGCGGACATCATCCATCTGATTGCCTTTGGCACCACGGCTGAACAGGCCGCGACCAGCCCCAGCACCCCGGCCAGCGTTGCAGCCGAGTCCATTCTGGCGCAAGGCGTCAGTTCGCAGGTTGCCGGAAAACTCGAAAAGTTGACCGGAATCTCCCAGATCACCCTCGATCCCCTGGTGACCAGCAGTTCGGGCTCCAATCCGGGCTCCCAGATCGCCATTCAGGAACGCGTTTCGGGCAGCTTGCTGCTGACCTTCAGCACTTCGGTCACGCGCTCGCAGGCCGACACGGTTGAGGTGCAATACACCACGCCTCAGCGCGTGCGCATTTCCGTGTTGCGCGACTACAACGGCGGATACGCCCTCGACGTGCGCTTCCGCAAGACTTTCTAGAAGCTTGCAGCGTTCTTCGCAGCGGTTTTCAGCCGCGCGACTCCCTGCGGAGCGCCTGCACAGGTGGAACACGTCTTCCTTCGCTCGCGCGGGACGCGAAACACGCACCGGGCGTTCTGCGCAAATTCTGGGAATACGGTGTATCCTAGAAGGCTGAGAGAAACTGGGGAAAGAGTGAGTTTGCAATTGTGCGTCCCGGCACGGGCGGACGCCGTCCTGGGGCGGAACTGCAACAAAAACGAGGACAATGACCAGCGCACAACGGGTGGTTTTGCAGGGTTTGGACGACGTAGAAATTCGGGAATGGCTCGAGTCGCTCGACTCCGTGCTCCAGTCGGGCGGCCCGGAGGTCGCCCGGGAGATTCTCGAGCGCCTGCGGGCGCACGCCAAGGTGGTGGGCCTGGATCTGCCGTTCACGGCGAATACGCCGTACGTCAACACGATCCCGGCCAGCGCGCAGCCCGCGTTTCCCGGGGATCAGCAGCTCGAACGCCGGATCAAGAGCCTGGTGCGCTGGAATGCGTTGGCTATGGTGGTTCGCGCCAACCGCGTCGAGCACAATATCGGCGGCCACATTTCCACCTACGCTTCCGCTGCCGCCCTGTACGAAGTCGGTTTCAACCACTTTTTCCGCGCGCGCTCGCCCGAATTCGAAGGCGACACCATCTATTTTCAGGGCCACGCATCGCCAGGAATCTACGCCCGCGCGTATCTCGAAGGACGCTTCACCGAGCAGCAACTGGAGAACTTCCGCCGCGAACTGAAGCCCGGCGGTGGCCTCTCTTCCTACCCGCACCCCTGGCTGATGCCCGATTTCTGGGAGTTTCCGACAGTTTCGATGGGCCTTGGCCCGTTGATGGCCATTTATCAGGCGCGCTTCAACCGTTACCTCGTAAATCGCGGCCTGAAACCCAAGACGGATGCCAAAGTGTGGGCCTTCCTGGGCGATGGCGAGACGGACGAGCCGGAATCGCTGGGCGCGATTGGCCTGGCCGTGCGCGAAAAGCTGGACAACCTGATCTTCGTGGTGAACTGCAACCTGCAGCGGCTGGACGGGCCCGTGCGCGGCAATGGCCAGATCATTCAGGAGCTGGAGGCGGAGTTCCGCGGCGCCGGCTGGAATGTCATCAAGGTGCTGTGGGGCTCGGAGTGGGATCCCATCCTGGCGCGCGACACCGACGGTTTGCTGGTGCAGCGGCTGGGTCAGGCAGTAGATGGAGAGTACCAAAAGATCGTGGTTTCTCCCGGTTCGTACGTTCGCGACCATTTCTTCGGCTCCGATCCGCGCCTGCGCAAGCTGGTTGAGCCGCTTTCGGACGATCAATTGTGCCGTTTGCGCCTCGGAGGGCACGATCCGCGCAAGATTTACGCCGCCTACAAGGCCGCGGTGGAGCACAAGGGGTCGCCCACCGTCATTCTGGCGCGCACGATCAAGGGCTACGGCCTGGGCGAAGCGGGCGAAGGCAAGAACGTCACCCATCAGCAGAAGAAGGTCAACGAGGACGAGCTGCGCGAGTTTCGCGCCCGCTTCGACATTCCCATCAGCGATGAGGATCTGGCCACCGTGCCCTTCTATCGTCCACCCGAGGATAGCGAGGAGATGCAGTACCTGCGCGCGCGCCGCGCCGCTTTGGGCGGATATACGCCGCGCCGCATGGTCCGCTCGAAGCCTCTGGTCGCCGACAACGACGAGCTATTCCGCGAGTTCCTGGAGGGCAGCGAGGGGCGCCAGGTCTCTACCACCATGGCTTTCGTGGTCATGCTGCGGAAAATGTTGAAGGACCCGGAGATCGGCCGCCTGATCGTGCCCATCGTTCCGGACGAGGCACGCACTTTCGGCATGGAATCCTTGTTCCGGACCGTGGGCATTTACGCCAGTCAGGGCCAGATCTACGAGCCGGTGGATATCAATACTCTGCTCTACTACAAAGAGGCCAAAGACGGACAGATCCTGGAAGAAGGCATCACCGAAGCCGGGTCGATGTGCTCCTGCATTGCTGCTGGATCGGCCTACGCCACGCATGGCATTAACACCATTCCGTTCTTTATCTACTACTCGATGTTCGGTTTCCAGCGCATCGGCGACTTTATCTGGGCGGCTGCGGACATGCGCATCCGCGGCTTCCTGCTCGGAGGCACCTCAGGTCGCACTACGCTGATGGGCGAAGGTTTGCAGCACGAGGACGGCAACAGCCACGTCCTGGCGTTGCCCGTGCCCAACCTGCGCGCCTACGATCCAGCCTTCGCCTACGAGATTGCCGTCATCGTCGAGGATGGCATTCGCCGCATGTACAAGGACGGCGAGAGCGTTTTCTATTACATCACGCTGATGAACGAGCCCTACGCCATGCCGCCCATGCCCGAGGGCGTGAAGGACGGCATCGTGAAGGGCATGTATCGCTATCGCGCCGCCTCCAATCCAAAGGCCAAGCTGCGCGCTCAACTGTTCGGCAGCGGCACCATTCTCAATGAGGTGCTGAAGGCTCAGGAGTATCTCGAGAAGAATTTCGACGTGGCTGCGGACGTTTGGAGCGTCACCAGCTATAAGGCGCTATACGACGATGGGAACGAATGCGAGCGCTGGAACCGCCTGCATCCCGCCGAACCAGCCCGCGTACCCTATGTGACCCAATGCCTTAAGGATGCGCCGGGCGCGCTGGTGGCGGCTTCCGACTACCTGAAGGCGCTGCCCAACGTCATCGCCAAGTGGATGCCAAGGCGCCTGGCCTCGCTGGGCACAGACGGTTTCGGGCGCAGCGAAAGCCGCGAGGGGCTGCGCGACTTCTTTGAAGTGGACTGGCGCTTCGTTACACTGGCGGCGCTGGACGAACTTCTTCTCGACGGCAAAATCAAACCCGACGTGGTCGATAAAGCCATCGCTCAACTCGGAATCCAAGCGGAAAAGCCCAATCCGCTGAAGTCCTAGCTGCAAAACCACGATTGCGACACCTGGCCGCTCCCCGCGACTAAACCACCCATTCTGAAAAGGAAAAACCCCGCTCACCGGCTTGCGGCAAGCGGGGTCTCCTTCGAATCGAAGGGGTCAGCGCTCCCTTAGATGTGAAGACGCCGACGACCGTATCCGATCAGTCCTACCAGCCCGAATCCCAGCATAGCCAAGCTGCTGGGCTCCGGAACGGAGGTGCCATCAGTGATGCTCCCACTGAGGGGTGTCTGCAACGTGCCGTCAGACGTTTCGAGCCAGCCCACGATCACGCTTCCCGATGCAACGGTCGCCGACAGGCCGGTTACTCCAGCTCCGCTTGGCCCGAGGGTGATGTTGCCGAGATCGTACTCGTAAATCGTGTAGGTGCTGGCCGAGACCCCAACCTGAGAGCTCGCACTGATGAAGTTGCTGAGGTTGTAGTCTGTCGTGCTTTCGGTGAGCGCCCCTGCCAAATTGCCGGACGTGAACGAAACACTCTCTTCGAATGTTGCGCCCGACACGACCGGAGCCGCCCCGCCACTGGGAACGATAATGGCAAGGAAGCCCATGCCGCTCTCGGTCCCAGCCGACATCCCGACGAAGCTGAAGTTGACAGTGCCACTCGTTACTAGCGTCACGCTACCGCTCGTGCAGCCAGTACACGTCAGCTGAATCGGGTCTGCCTTGGCGACGTTGCTAGACAGCAACGCAAACGCCGCAAGGGTTAGTGTGATCAGGATGCTTCTTTTCACTTGTTTTCTCCGGAGACTAAGTTAAAGCTGCTCCAGCCGAGACGCAGACCGCCATCTCGGCACTAATACCTGTGCAGCTTGGGGGCCATTGGAATGGCCGGTATCAGGGGCTCTAAGTACTGTATTTTGTGTAGGCAAAAAGGGCTCTACCTAAGGCGCCCGCCGCTCATCCCCAAGGACTGAGAAGGTGTTTTCAGAAGAGAGGCAAAGCATTGCATACACGATATGTACTGGAAGTCTAGTCAGTTCTAGTACTTACATGACAGCCCACCGCGTGGACCGTCGGACAGGGCCGCATGAATCATTTCGGTGACGCGGAACCCAACCATTCAATTGTCCGCGAACTTAACAGCTAGGCCAAGCCAATGCGCAAGCAGTCGTAGAACGAGTCGAGTTCACCAGGCTGCGTGAAGATGTGCGTCGACACGCGAAAATAGTCGGCGTTTCCGACGATGCGGATCTTTCGCTTCGTGCATTCTTCGACTACGCGCGTCAGGTCTCCCTTCCATTTCTCCTTGTCGCGCTCGAACGTGACCATGCCCCCGTAGAATGGATCACCGCTCGCGTTCACGATATGCAACTGCGGGTAGGCCGCAACGCGCTCGCGCACCTGCTTGGCCATTTCGTGGATGCGCCCGTAAATCACTTCCGGCCCAAGCTGGCTGTAAAAATCGACCGCCGCTTTCAGCCCCACCATGATCGAAAGGTTCGACGTACCGAACCAGGAGAAGCGATAAGCCTTCAGGTCGTAATTGTTCCAGTTCGCCGTGGCCGTGTTCACCCACAAATCTTTGAGGTGTTCCTCCCGAATGTAGAGGAATCCCGTTCCCTTGGGCGCCAGCAGCCACTTGTGCGGGCTCGATCCGTAGAAATCGCAGCCAATGTCGGTCAAGTCGAGCGGAATTTGCCCGATGGCGTGCGCGCCGTCCACGTGCGTCAGGATGCCGCGCTGGCGCGCCAGGGCGCAGATCTGCTTGGCCGGAAGGACCACGCCGGTCGTCGTAGTGATGTGACTGAAGAGAATGAGCTTCGTTTTCGGCGTGATGGCCTTCTCGAAGCGCTCGACGATTTCCTCCGCGCTGGAAGGAGGCTTCGGAATCTGCACGTAATTCAGCTTGATTCCGTGGCGCGCCACGCGCTGATCCAGCGGGCAGTGCCCGCCGGGGTGCTCCTGATCGGTGAGCAGCACTTCGTCCCCCGCCGCCAGATTCAACCCGTTGACCACCACGTTGTTGGCCTCTGTCGCGTTCCGCACCAAGGCCAAATTTTCGAAGTCTACGTGCACAAAATCGGCCAAGGCCGTGCGCGTCTCGTGCAGGTGCGCGTTCTCCTCGTATCCGAACCAGGGATAGGAGGCCTCCACGAACGCTTCCTCCGAAAGAATGTTGTCGATCATGGCGCGCAGGACGGGCAGCGGTGTGCAGCCTACCGACCCGCAATTCAGGTTGATGTGGTCCGGCGCCAGCAGCCACTGCTTGCGCAAGGCTGCCCAGTAGTCATTCGCGTCGCCGGCCAGAAGGTCCTTCGAGGGCAGCGCCGGAGCCGCCTCGCACAGCACCTGTTCCGCGCGGGCGACCGGAATCCCCAGCAATGCCGCCGCTACCGCCGCTTGCCGGATGAAATCGCGCCGATGCAGCATGGCTCCTCCTGAAATAAGGCCGCCATTATGCCCCCCGCAGCTTTGGCGTGCCAGCGAAAGCGTGTGCGCGTTGCGCGGGCGGAGAACCGGCAGCGCAGCACGCAGCCCGGAGGGAGCTGCCTACCTGTCGTTCGGCACGGCTAACCTGAAGAATTCCCCGGAGGTTACGCCTTTTGTCGATTTCCGCACGCCGCCCATGACAGGAGCATCTTGCGCATGCGAGAATGCTCTTAGATGCCGAAAATTGCCGAAGGCGTGCACCAGGACACCTTGCCCAACGGCCTGGTGGTCATCACCGAGCCCATGCCGCACGTGCGCTCGGTTTCCGCCGGCATTTGGCTGCGTTCCGGGTCGCGCCGCGAGCCGAAGGAGGTAAACGGCCTTTCCCATTTCATCGAGCACATGGTGTTCAAAGGCACGCGCCGGCGTTCCGCGGAAGACATCGCGCGCGAAGTCGACAGCATCGGCGGCATGCTCGACGCCTTCACCTCCAAGGAAATGGTTTGCTTCAATACGCGCGTGCTGGACGAGCACCTGCCCAAGGCCTTCGACGTCCTCTCGGACATGCTGCTCGAGCCCCGCTTCGCTCCCGAGGACATCGACCGCGAGCGTTCCGTGGTCCTCGAAGAAATTCGCATGACCCAGGACAATCCCGAGGACCTGGTGCACGAGCTGTTCACCCAGAACTTCTGGAATCCGCACGCGCTGGCTCGCCCGATTCTGGGCACGCCGGAAACCGTTTCGGGCTTCAACCGGGCCACGCTGGAATCGTGGTTTCGCCGCTGGTACGCGCCGAACAACGTGGTCATCACGGCTGCGGGGCGCCTGGAGCACGAGCGCTTCGTCAATCTGGTGAACGAGCGTTTCGGCCGGCTCGAGCGCGCCCCGGAGTTCGACACAGAACCCGTGCCGCACCCCGCCCCGCACATCACCCTGCGCAAGAAGAACGAGCTCGAGCAGGTGCACATCTGCATCGGCGTGGCGGCTCTGCCCATGTCCGACCGCCGGCGCTTTGCCGTCTCCGTGCTCAACAACGTGCTGGGCGGCGGAATGTCCTCGCGCCTGTTCCAGAACATCCGCGAGCGCCAAGGCCTGGCCTACGCCATTTTCAGCGAACTGAACGCCTACAAGGACGCCGGCATGCTGTCCGTCTACGCGGGCACTTCCCTCGACACCGCGCCCAAAGTGGTCGAATGCGTCATGCAGGAATTCCGCCGCCTGCGCGACGACCTGCTCACCGCCGAAGAGCTGCGTCGCTCGAAGGATCACCTGAAGGGCTCGACCCTGCTCGCGCTGGAAGGCACGGGCCAGCGCATGAACAGCCTGGCGCGTTACCACCTCTATTTCAACCGCCACTTCACCCCCGAAGACCTGATCGCCATGCTGGAAAGCGTCACCCCCGACGAAGTGCGCGACGTTGCCCGCGCATTCTTCCAGCCGGAGCGCATCGCCGCCTCCGTGGTCGGCAATCTCAATGGGTTTCAGCTGACTCGCTCGCAACTTGCCGTCTGATTCACCTCCCAACCGGCTCCGTTCCCGTTCAGGATGACCGGTGACACGCGGCGGAACGTCGGTGGCCGCGGAAGAATTGACGTAAGCGGAGCGCCGATCAACGACCTTCTGGTTAGCGCAACCGGTTGCCAAGTCGGGCGGTTGCCCGAGTTCCTCCTCCGGAGCGACGCTCAAGACGTCCACGACGTTCACGAATGCTATTGTTCTCGGGCCAAGGCTACAGAACAGCGAACCTGGACTCTCCGCTCTACAGGTGGTTGCTATCACTTCTGGAACACCACACCTTTTTCGGCGGAGGCGGTCTTGGAGCCTCTTGCGGCCGCCTGATATTGCCCAGGGCGGCCGTCAACCGCGAGTGAAATCTGCTTTTTGACGGTCAAGCCCGTGTCGTCTGTTACGACAAAACACGCATGGATGGTCTGACCGAGAACATTGGGTTTGAACGGCTCCTGAGCAAGACCCGCCAGGAGTCCCGCCACCGGATGTCCACGAGTCAGCAAACGACGCTCGTTCAGCACCGCAGGCAGCCGCGACTTGAACAGGCGTTCATACGCGGGATGATCGCGCACGGGAATGACGTCGCGCGGATCATAGTCCCAGATAATCTGCGCCGGAAAGGGGGGATGGACGCACCAGTCATCAATCACGATTCCCGGACTGAGGTCAGTGCCGATAACAATAGCGATGATCCAGCCGATTGCGCCTGCGCCACGATCAAAAATGCGGCTCTCGGCGTAGCCACCCACTTCGCGCACGTAGAGACGCTTCTGATGAGCGGGGGAGTTGCGTGGCAAACGCTCCAGAAAATCGAGCGGACAGCCGTGCGCGACTAGGTCGCGACCGCATTTATACGACGCAGAATAGGGACGCAGAATCATTGGTTTCTCCTTCCTTCAAAAAACCTCAACACCTCACTTACCTCAAACCCGTGGATGCTCTGGTCGCGCACCGCTATGGTGGCGTAGCTCCCCTCGCCTGATCTGACTTGCCCGTCAGGGGAGAGCGCAACTGGGCACAGTAGGAGCAGGTCTCCCCGATAATACCCACCCGCAACGTTCGGACGCCGTAAGCCGCGGCGAGATCGTGGATCCGCACGCGGGTGTCATGCGGCAGATACAAGCCCTTGCGCCCGTTAGCAATGAACTCCGAGCGGAGGCCGAGGGCTCTCAGTTTCCAGCCGGTGATTTCGGGCGACACCTGGCGCGGCTCGCCGCGTCCATCGAGGATTGTGTTGACTGCGTGGGTCAGATCAATGATCGAGAGCATTTGCGTTTTCGCATCGTGACACGCAGCGAGCAGGGCTTCGAGAACCGTGGATTCCAGGAGCGCGGCCTGATCGACCTGAATTTCGCGATCGTGCGTCCCCAGGAACCGAACGACCTGCGATTGGAGTTCATCGTCTCCCACAATGCACGCTGCGAGGGTATAGGCGAGGTCGCGCGTCGGGGCGGTCAGGCCAGCGAGTTCGAGCTTCGGCGTGGCGAGTTTCGCGTGATTTTTCAAACGATACATCAACAACTTACCTTGGAGATCCGTAGCGAGGCGTTGTGAGCCGCGAACGTTCATCGGGGGCGTGTTGTCAACGCTCGGAGCGAGTGCGATCTCGAATGGAAACCCTGCTGCGGACGGATCAGGGAGCGGCTGGCGAGCGAAGACAACCTTGCTGCAAAACAGATCCGCGACATTGTTGTTGCCCGTGGGGATGTACATTCCCGATCGGCTCGATGCATGCAGCGCGCGCAGCAGCTCACGTGTGACCCCGGCAACGTTCGCGAGCAATGTTGGCCGCAGCCCACGCGGCAGGCTACGCAGCCCGGTGGTTGTGAGTTCCGGCACCACCAACGCTCGTCGGCACAGCAGGTGCAGGACGTGGGCCAGAGCGGCTGCCGAGGTAGTCGCGGGAACCACGACCCAAAAACAGGGAGCCACTGGCAGGGACTCGATCAGCCATGTGGCGAAAACAAAGTACACGAACGGGCGAAGGAGAGGTTCTCTGAGTCCTGATGCTTGGGAAATCGCTTGAGCGATCTCCGCAAACAATTTGCGCGTCGATGTGTACGGGATGCACTTGGTCGGCAGGGTCAAAGCGTGGAGCAGCGACGCGTCCAGGTTTGGCGGCTCGTACAAGCGTCCTCTGACCTTCACGCGACGCGCGACGCGCGGCTCCTTTCCATCGAACAATAGAAGGCGCGGATACCCGCTTTCGTCCGCGATCAACTCGATCGCGGTCCCGTTTGGGAACAACTCGCCAGTGGTCGAGATCGGTTTTTCTACGGGCTTCTGCTTTTCGTTGTGATTCTTTTCGTCCAGGGAACTCGGAGTCCCGGTTCCCGAGGCGGAAACAGGGGTACCTTCCGATCCAACCCGCAGGGTCGGACTCGGGCTATCGGGATTTTTCACTTGGCTTCAGGGAGAAAGCGCGGAGGCTGCTCACGAGTGCCCAGCGCCTCAGAAGATTGAACTCCTAAGCAGCGTTCTTACATATCGTCTAGACCCGACCCGAAAGTTTGTCAAGCAAAGAATTTGAGGCTGATAGCGCGTCAAAACTTCCCCCGCAACCGGAATCAGGGCGACCTGCCCGCACCTTGGAAAGGGCTTCGCTCTTGCCCGCTGGGCTGTGTGCGCAACCCGGAGCAACAATCGCAGGTCGCACAACGCACGCGGTGACTGCGTCAAGCAGGTCTTGGTCAAGGGAGGAGTGCGCTGCCGGAGCGAAGGGGAGCGAAACGGGCGCTGAGCGCGCCTCGACCGCTCCCTTCACAGCCAGAACCTTTGAGCAGGAGCGGTCGAACAGTTCGTCGCCGCATGCCACGAATACTCCCGCCACATTTCCGATGCGCCGCAAAGCCTGGCTTCCTGGCAACTCCTCCTCGAATTCGTCGGAGCAGGAGCGTAGGAAGCGCCTGATCAGCGATACAGTATAGCGCTGCGGCACAGAGGTCTCCGAGCCGTAGTGCTCGGCGACAAAAGCAGCGCAGCAACTTCACGCGTGCTCGGTTCCATCACCTCTCAGATTCTCGTCGTCGTCGGAATTGCGTTTGACACCTGCGGTGTGGCCGCCGCAAAATGCTGAGCGGGAAGTTGCTCCGACGATGTGCTCAAACACGAACGGCGAAAAGTACGAAGACTGGGCTCAGAAGGGCGCCGTCATATGGGCACGAACTCTTCCAACCGTAAAAAATCAGTAAAACCTAAGCGTTCTAAGCAGATTAACCGGCCGCAAACCAGCCAAAACCCACCACGACCCGCCAAAACGGCGGGTTCCAGGATCCCGCCTCCGCAGGTCAACCGGATCATGGGTCGCTACATCGACGGGGAGAGCATCCGTAATATTGCGCGCGAAGAAGATCGTGACCGCGAGACGATAACTAGAATCGTGCGATCGATGGAGATGGAACAAGTCGTCCGCGAGCAGCGCGAGCGTCTGTTCGCTCTCGCGCCCAAGGCACTTGACGCGCTGGACGCGGGTTTGGAGATGCCGAATGCGGGGCGCCTGGCGCTCGACGTTCTGGTGGCTACGGGCGTGGTGCAGACGACGAAGCAGCGCGAAGCGTCATTGTATGGAGATCAGGAGTTACTCGCCCGCGCTATCGAGCTGCTACAAAGGCTCGAGGCAAAGGGCGTCACATCCGCCGCCGACGGCGGTGCGGGTGGGGGGAATTCGGGTGCAACAAAGCCGACAGACGAGGCTTCGCCCGGAAACTCAAGCGCCGGAAATAATCCGGCCGGCCCGGAATCGAAACCCGACTAAATCGCGGCAGGTGCTGCAGCTGATGTGCATACCCGATTGACGCCAGTGGTTTTGCTGTCGGCAGGATGTGGGCGTGGATGTGGGCCTGTGTCTTCTCGCGATGCTGACCGGATAGCGAGCGTCACAGCAGGTTGCGATCTCGGCCTTTGCAGGAAGGCACGCGATCAGCCCGTACCTACGGGTCCGTCGTTTCCAGTTAGAAGCCACTCCAGCGATTTCCCGAACTCGCGGGTGATCCTGAGCAAGGTTTCCGCGCCAGCTTGCTTTTCGCCCCGTTCCATTGCTGAAAGGTATCCCTGGCTCACGCCAATTCATCTCGCAAACTCCTCCTGGCTTGTGTTGAATCCCCTCAGCTCGCGAACTCGGCGCCCCACAGCTTGCCATTTGATTCCCGCGTGGAGTGCTGGTCGATTTTTTCTTGACGGCAAGACATCAGTTGAGAGGGCGCTGTCTGCAAGAAGCTGAGGTGGAAGGTTCGCGGCGTAAACGTAGGGCCCGTTGCGCCCCCTGACCCACGTCCTGCTCCGGAGAAAACAGCTCCGCGGCCGATCGAACGAACCCGCCGCTATGGGATTCGGTCAACGCACGATGCGGACCGCCGAGTTCGTCAGATCGGAAGGACGTGGCGGCGCTCTGCGTTCGCGAGTTTGCGATCAAGGCCGCGGCCGAGTGATCGTCCGCCGAAGGAAAAGGTGGGCTTTGATCGACGCGGGAACCGACCGCTTCAAACTTGGAGGCATCGACGCGAGCGGGTTGCGTTGAGGCTGCTCTCAAGAATGACTCACGCCACTTCGCGAAGCGCTTCGCCGGCTCCAGCCAAGTTCGTCAGCCTCATTTCTGCATATTTTCGGGACAGCACGACGCCGGGAGCACCCGCCTGGAACGCAGCCAATACGGCCGCCTTTACATCAGACGGCTGCGTTCGCTTCTCATCGAGTGCAGTGGGAATATCGATGTCAATCCCCGGGCAAATCGGGATGTCAGCGTCAACCTCAGCCAGAGCGCGGCGTGTTTCGCGCGCAACATATTCAGCCGACATCCCTGCCGAGGGCAGTTTGTCGAGTGGCGCCTCGTGTTCATATCCCAGCAGACGGTAATGCAGCGCGAGCACCTCTTCCGGCGTTAGATCACGGAAGACCGTGGAGTGTACGTTTTCGACATAGCGCGCAAATCGAGGTCCCGCGCAATTATTGTAGGGACAGGGCTTCAGGAAGTCCGCGAACTTGGCGAGCCGTGAGTAATCTTGCTCTGCCTGATAGAACGGGCTCATCGTGACGAGATGCATGATATGCCATCCGACCTGCGCCTTGGGGTTGATGCCCTTGACCCTCTTGTACAAGAGCGCGTACACCTCCTCCTGGCTGGTGAACCAGAACCGCTGCCAAGCGACAAGTTCGGGATACTCTACGAGCACGCGCCAGAACGTCACGAAATCCCCTGTGCCGATTTTGGTTGGAACCGCGTTTTCCGCCATCGTACGCTTCACCCATTGGCTAAGCGCCACGAAACCCGCACGTGCGCGATCCACATTGATGCCCTGCGCCGCAGCCTTGTTGACACAATACTGGCAGAAGCAATAGCTCGGTGAATCCCCGGAGAAGCGGCCAAAATGCGCGCCGATCATGTTGTTCAGAGGACCCTGCCGTTCCGATTCCCACATCATGCCATCGAGATCGTTGTGCGTGAACCAATCTTCGACAAGCGCAGCCAAGAAATCGCGCGCATGGGGATTGTTCAGGCAGGTGCTGCCACCAATTCGGCCGTCCATGTAGACTTCCGCAATCTTCTCAAAGCCAGGCATGAGTCGCGGATTGTAGGCCTCTTCGAACAGGCAATAGGTGCGGATGCCGCGAGCCTTCGCCTTGGGAATGACGTCGGCAAGAACATCGAAGCGGCCCAATTCCGGAGCGCGGACATCCTTGATCACCGACTTCTCCGCAAACTCGCCGTGCAGTGCGGCATAGCTCCCGCCGTGGATCTCGTCGTATTGCTGTACACCGTGGTCGGGCAACGGCTCGCCGGGAACTTGCCGCCCCGCCAAGCCGCGACCGTAAGTGAACACAGCAGGCATCAAGACGTTCACTCCGGCCTTCTGTTGCAGTGTGTCCAGCACGCTCTCGACGCCTTCATCGACGAAGGAGCGCGCACCGATTTGAATCGCGACAAACTTGGCCTTGCCGTCAGTTCGAGAGGCGGCAGAGCGATCGGCGGTTTGCGTTGTGAGCGAATGCGCCTTGGCCGGGTCGCTCCCAAGCATTGCAAGCGCCGTCATCTCCATCAAAAAGTTGCGACGTGACTGTCGATCGCCGCCTTCCGATTTTCGATCCATGGTTCTCCTGTAAATGAGTGAAGTACCTTCGAAGCCCTGCGTCGAAATACTTTAGACAATCAGCCATCGTGAAGCGCGACCGCGTTCTTGCCGGAGTCCAGGCCGCGAAACAAAGTTTCGCGGCGCTTCAGGACCGAACACTGCCGTGCGGCGGCGGCGAAGGGTCAACTCCAGAGCACCACCGGCAGATCGTCCAGATCGAAGTGCATGCGGTAGAACGAACTCTCCGGAATGGCATAGAACGGACGGAACAGCGCCATAACGTTCGTGCCATCGGCTGGGACGCAGCGGAAGGCACCGGCTTCGCGTTCGTCCGGCACAATGTACTTGTTCAAGCTTTCGTCGTCATACGGCATCTTGTAGATGGGCTCGTGAACGTTGCCGTCCTGCACCAGCACGACCGGACCGCGCACCACGCAAACGCGGTGGGGATGCTCCTTATCCACAGCGTGATAGCGCAGGCGGAGCGGAATGTGAATCTCGACGCTGTCCCCTGAATTCCATGTGCGTTTGATCGTTGCCCAGGTGCCCGGCGTGATGGAAACCTGCACGGGCTCTCCGTTGACCTTGAAGGAGACACCCTCGGACCATGCAGGGATCCGGAAGTTCAGCGGAAACTCCGTGCTGCCATTCATCCGCAGCTTGAAGGTGCTCGTCTCTGTTTCGGGATAGGTGGTCTCCTGCACGAGTGTCACGTCACCATCGGCGCGCCGCCACGCGACCGTTGACGGAACGTACAGGCTGACGTACAGGGCGTTGTCACTGCGGTAGTAGATCTGATTGTGATAGTCCGCGACGTTTTGAATATAGGTTCCCGAGCAGCAGGTGTACGTGTTGCGGCTATAGATCTTCACTCCGGCGCCGACGCGATAGTCCGCATAGTAGAAATGCCGGCCGGGGCCGTGAATCTGAAGAGCGGCGCCGATGCCGTTGTACAGGAGTCGCTCGGCCCAATCGCCGTAACGCGCCTGCGCGGTGAACTGCGTCAGATATTTTGCGAGTTTGAAACCGGCCCATGTGTCGCACGGCGTCTCGCATGTATTGCATTGATACTCGAGGGCCTTACCGACGCTGCCGGGCGGCATGATGCGCTCGACCGGACCATATCCCCCGGTGGCGTAGCACTGCGTGTTCTGCAGGAAATCGTAAGCATTCTTGCAGATCCGGAGATAGCGCGGTTCGCCCGTAACAGCGTAGGCCATCGACGCGCTGCTGAACGTGTTGACGTGGCTATAGGCATGCACGCCGGAGGCACTGGCTGGCGCGGCCGTATCGGCAAACTTGTTCCAATAGGAGTGATACAGCCAGACGTCTGCAAAGTCGCGGAACCTCTGGTTGCCTGTGATCATATACGCGCGGTAAAGATTCTCCGGCAGCGTGTACCACTCGAGAGGCTTGCCCGAGTGCATAGCCCACGGCACCGGGCCGGCCGGAATGCGGCTGCGATCGAAGGTCTTGCTGGCCCAATCCGTCATACGGTCCAGAAGCCCTGTGGCTTCGGGATGGCTGGCGTACTCGTGCATGTCCGTCAGGCCGCAAACCATTTTTTCGTAAGGGTACGGCGCCATACCGCAATTGCCGTCCGGACCGACCGTTTTCGCATATTCGGTGAGCAGGTAGACGGCTTTTTCGCGCATATCGGTGTCGGCGGTGGCGCGGTAGATACGAGACATTCCGCTGAGCCATTGGCCGAAAACCGTGGCACTGTTGCGGGCGCACCAGCCGCCCAGCGGTTTGCCAGGAGCAGGCAGACCGGCTTCGGCGCGGAAACCCTGGAGGATGTCGTCGTTTTCGACATTGTAGTAAAACTCGCGTGCGT
>Ga0075272_1000077_pt1 | contig 26137 bp, 23 predicted proteins | sample SF_Rice_5C_0N_40_FD_69776 | JGI IMG/M metagenome (GOLD analysis project Ga0075272, IMG submission 69776) | Rice paddy soil microbial communities from Twitchell Island, California, USA - SF_Rice_5C_0N_404 | ecosystem: Environmental > Terrestrial > Soil > Paddy field/soil | place: USA: Twitchell... | reverse complement strand
CCCCATCAACCGCATCGAGGAACTGCTGCCTTGGAACCTGGCCGCTGATCGCTCGGCAGAATCAACTCACGCCGCATAGTCAACCTCGCCGGTCAAGACGGCCCTCAGACGACGCTTACCTTTCGTTGATAGAAGGCGTAACTGCTCCAGGGCCAGTCCTTGGCGTCGGCGACCAGACCGCGCTTGAGCGGGTTGGCGTGCATGTAGGCGAGCTTCTCGATTTTCTTTTTCCGGCTCCAGACGTTGAAGTCAAAGAACCGGCGCTGCCAAAACCGCGGGAGCCCTTCTCCGCGCGGAGCGAAGGGAAAAGAGCGCTGCGCCGCCGGGAGCCTTCGGCCAGTGTTGCGCCTCGGGGTGCGCGAGCATCTTCAGAACGGTCGAAGGCGTGCCGCGCGCCGGTTCCGACAGGAGCAAATGGACGTGCTCCGGCATGACCACGTAGCCCACCAGCTTGAAAGCGTATTCCTTGCGCACGCGGTCGAGCGCCTGCACGAATACGCCCCGCGCGCTCGCCGATCGCAGAAGGGGCAGGCGATGGTAACAACTGAACGTCACGAAGTGCAGGCGCCCCTGCCCATAAATTCGTTGGAGGCCTTTGGGCATGACGCAACAGACCCATGCTCACACACCGAGCATGGGGCACCCGCAAAACATACTCGGGAGCAACGTGCCGCGATGATATCATGCGCTGCGTGTGTAGCAGCGAGCGCGCAAAGCCGAGCCTGGGGCACCCGGCGGTCAACCCTGATCACGCGGAAGGGGGTATGAGTGTGGCAAGGTGTCCGAAATGCGGTGCTGCACTGAAGTACAAGGACATTATGAGGGTGGGTGCAGTTTTCCCTTGCCCAGCTTGTCGTACAGAGCTTGCCGTGAGTAAGTTGTACGTGATTCTGACTTCCTATGGGAGCTTGCTGGCTCCGCCGCTACTTCTTTGGGTATCGGGCTTCTCGTGGTTCAAGATCGTCGTTGGTGGCTTGGTGGCCGCTTGGCCGACGTTCTGGCTGGTGGCCAGATACGGAAAGTATATTCTGAGGCCGAAACTAGTGATCTACGAGCCTCCATGCTTGTCTTTTAGGGAGAATTTGGCCCGCGTCCGCGAGCATCGCCCGCGCCCCTCCACCAATAACCACTCTAGCCAACTCCAGCTCCGCGACCATTCACGTCCTCGCGACGTGCGGTAGAGTTGGCTGATTAGATGACGGCGGCTCCGGCCAGCCCCGCCAGAATCATCATCACCAGTTCGCCGCACACCGTGATCGCGGCCAAGCTCACGGGCAGGAGACGCAGGAAGACCAGCCGGTTTGCTTTTTGGCGCTCCTGTCGCGGACCTGAAGGCCCACGCTTGCACGAATAAGACAACGCATAAAGCAGTGCTGATAAAAAGCGGCAGCCCTTCGACTGCGCTCAGGGTAAACAAGCTGCCGCACTCCAAAGCGGCCTACGGCCGCAACAGCGGGTCAGGGGGTGGAGGAGGCGATCATCTGGATGCGCAGGGCGCCAAAGGGCATGTCCGCGCGCATGAGGACGGGGGTACGCGAGGAATTATCGGCAAGCCAAACGGTGAAATGGACGCCCGAAAGCGGGCGGTTCTGCTCGAAGACCTGAACGGCGATGCGCGTGGCTGAGAATTTCCCGGCGGGGACGGCGACGGCATCGCCGATGGCCTCGCGTGTTGCGCGCATGACGTACATGTGGTGGCCGTCGTAAACCGGGGAGCTGGCCTCGGCTTCGCGCTGCCAGTCGACACCTCGCATGGTGTAGAACGCGCCCAGAGGATCGCGCGTCCCGCGAAGCACGATGACTGCCGACCCGGGCGCGCGCGGCGTCTGCCCTTCCGGAATGAAGGCCCACATCTCGTCGGACTTGCGGCCGAGCTCGTTGAGATAGGTCTGATAGAGGCGGCCTTCGAGGGTGGCCGCGTCCGTATAGGAGTCGAATTCATCGTCGATGGGAAACAGGGTGCGGACGGGGCTGACCGTGTGGGCCACAGCGCGAAAGTGCCAGGTTTGCCAGCCATAGAGGTCGCGGCGCTCGGGGATGGTCAATTCGACGGTGGCGGCGGTTGAGAACGAGGACCAGGAAACCTGGTAATCGAGCTTTTCGCCGACGCGAAACGGCATGGGCGCTTCCGCGAGCAGCGGCTTGGGAATGGCCTTTGCCGCCGGCACGCGCCGACGAGCCCGAGCCTGTTCCGCAGCGGCGGCGAAGGCGTGGTGCGGAAGCAGCCAAGAGGTTGCGACAAGCAGGGTCGCGGCTAATGCAGCAGCCACAAGGAATGCGCGGGTTCGGCGAGTGTGCTTGTGGATGGGGGAGCGCATCAGTGCGTGCCGTTCAGGCGAAAAGGAAGGTCAGCCAGCGAATCGATGAGGAGGTCCGGGGGATGCGCGCGCAGTCCATCGGCGCCCAGGCCGTAGGTGACACCACAGGCCCAAATGCCGGCATTGCGTGCGGTGAGGACGTCGACTTCGGAATCGCCGACCATCATGGCGTCGCGCGGCTGCGAATCGAGATCGCGCAGGAGAATTTCGACGCCCATGGGGTCGGGCTTCTTCTGCTGGAAACTGTTGCCGCCATAGATGTAGCGGAAATAGCGAGCGAGGCCGAGGCCCTCGAGAATGGCCTGGCTGAACTTGACGGGCTTGTTGGTGAGCACAGCCATGGGGCGCAGTGCGAGCAGGTCGAGGCCTTCGCGCACGCCGGGATAGGCGACCGTGTTGTCGAGCATGTGCGCGCGATAGTAGGAGAGGAAATAGGCGAGGGCGCGGTCGACATCCGCGTCGGAAATTTCGCCGGGGAGCGCGCCTTCGTTGAGTGAACGGCGGACGAGCACAGGAGCGCCATTGCCGACGAAGCTGTAGACGCGCTGGTGGGTGAGCGGGGCGCGTCCCATGTGTTCGAGCATGGCGTTCACGGAAAGGGCGAGGTCGAGCTTGGAGTCGATCAGAGTGCCGTCCAGATCGAAGATGAGGACGCGCACAGTGGAGAACGGATTGTGATCGCCGGGCATGGCTGTTCGGCTGCGCGCCGCGTTCGCGGTGGAGTGGAGAAAACAGCGGCGCTTCCGCAACTATTCTATGCATCGCGGATGGGGATGTCACTGCGGGAAGCGGGTTGGCGGGAAGTGGCGGGGGGTAAGGGAGGAAAGGAGAGATCTCCTTGGTGTCTCTGATCGACCTATTATTCAGACTTATCGCCCGGCTGGTGCTACGCCAGGCTGTGCGCGGGCCAACTTGAGACTGACGCAGCGCTCGAACGCCTGGCACGTCTCTGTCGGATCCAATCGGCCGTGATCCGCGGCACATACAAAGCCGCCCGAACTGACTAATCTTCTGTCCGCCAACACAGACGATAGCAGGTGAAAGCCGATGAGACTTAAACTCTGCATGACGCTGATAACTTCATTGTTCGTTTGCGGCCCGATCGCTGCCCAAGCAGTCAAACCTGACGCCGTTGACCCAGGGGCCCTCAACAAGGAATGCGACGCCGGTCAGCCGAACAGCTGCGTGAAATTGGGAATGCTCTACAGAGTGGGAGACGGCGTAGCCACGGACGAGAAGCACGCGGCCGAGCTCTTTTCCCGCGCCTGCGACGCAGGTTACGCGCCGGGCTGCACCGCCCTGGGCCTTCACTATCAGATCGGCAAGAAAGCAGCGCGGGATGAGAAGCGCGCTAGCGAGCTCTACTCGCGAGCATGCGACGGCGGTGACCCGGCCGGTTGCTCGGCACTGGGTTTTCAGTATGCCACTGGCAGCGGGGTTTCTCTGGATGAGAAGCGCGCTGTTGAGCTGTTCTCCCGTTCGTGTGATGCCGGGGACGCACGCGGCTGCGGGGGCTTGGCTCTCGCTTACGCGCTAGGGGGAGGCGTCCAGAGAGACGACGAGCGCGCCGCGAAGCTCTATCAACGCGCATGTGAACTGGGCTCGGCGCGCAGCTGCTACCAACTGGGTGGCTTGTACAAATACGGACGAGGTGTTGCCCAGGATGACGTGAGCGCAGTCAAACTCTATCAACTGGCCTGCGAGGCCGACTATGCAGGCGGCTGCACGAGCTGGGGCATCATGTACGAAGATGGTGCCGGAGTCGCGAAAGATCTGAAACGCGCTATGGAACTCTACCAGCGCGCCTGCGACGCCGGTGATGGAGGAGGCTGCAATCGGCTGGGCTGGAATTACGCGCAGGGCATAGGGGTGCCCAAGGATGAAGAGCGTGCAACCCAATATTTTCAGCGATCCTGCGACCTCGACTATGGCAGAGGCTGCGTCAACTTGGCCTCATCCTACATGCAAGGCCTAGGCGTAGCGAAAGACGACAGCCGTGCGGCTGAGGTATTCGCCCATGCTTGCGAGATCAACGATGCGGCTGCCTGCTACAACTTGGGGAGCATGTATGCAACAGGCCGAGGGGTACAGAAGAACAGTGCGCGCGCCCGCGAACTGTTTAAGACGGCTTGCGATGGAGGAATTGTAGAGAGTTGTGCCGCAGCAAAGAAATAGGGGCACTTCTGCGCCGCAAGGTACGGCGGCGATCAGGCACTCCGTTGGAACCGTAAACGGGGGCGCTTTCCGCAACCATTCTATGCATCGCGGATGGGGATGTCACTGCGGGAAGAGCGAGAGTTCGCGGGAAGGTGGCGGGCGGTGAGGAGGAAGGCGGACGGATCGCGTTGCGGGCAGAGGAAATGAACGGCAAGCCAACTACACAGGCGTTTGGTGCACCCTGTTCGACCTGGCCCTCGTCGCACACGACCGATGTATCCGGCACACCAGGCTTCACTCGAATTTTCAGCTGAACGCGCCGTTTGAATTCAGCAGCGTATGTTTCCGCCTCATGCTTTTGAACAAACGGCCTTTCGTCAGCTCCACCGTAAAAGCCGCCCGCAAAGTGGAATGTGTACACAATTTCGACGAAAGGCCGAGGAAAGAAGGTTTTGCTTAGCGGAGTCGCGCCGCAGAGAGTGGCCGTGAGCCGGTGCCAATTTTCCGTCGCTCGTGCTCGCCGCGTTGCGCATCGGCATCGCCGGGGTATACAGTAACGGCCAACCTGGCAGCCCAAACAAAGATGACTCGGACCGGAAAGGCCGCTGCCGTGAGGGGTGCATGAGCGAAGCAGACCGGCCACGAAAAGAAGGCACTTCACCCGGCACCGATGGCCCCGCGAACTCCGCGGTGGGTCCCGAGGCGCCTAATGCGGGCGCAGCCGGTCCTTCCGCTTCTGTGCCTTCGGCTGACGCGGATGCGACGCTCGACAATGTAGGTTCCGCGCGCTCGCCTGGCTCTGCGGGTTCTTCCGCTTCGCGAGAAATTCCGGGTACCCCGGAAATCAAATCGATCGGCGCGTACCGGCTGCTGCAGTTGCTTGGCGAAGGCGGGATGGGCGAAGTGTGGCTTGCCGAGCAGAAGAAGCCCATCCAACGCACGGTGGCGCTGAAACTGATCAAAGCGGGCATGGACACAAAAGCGGTGGTGGCGCGCTTCGAGTCCGAGCGCCAGGCTCTCGCCCTGATGGATCATCCGAACATCGCTCGCGTGTATGAGGCGGGCTCTACGGCTGAAGGCCGCCCGTACTTCGTCATGGAGTATGTCCCCGGGCTGCCTCTCACCGAATACTGCGACAAACGCCGGCTCACGATGAAGGAGCGGCTCGCCTTGTTTGTACAGGTTTGCGACGGCGTGCAGCACGCGCACCAGAAGGCGATCATCCATCGCGACTTGAAGCCCTCGAATGTGCTGGTGGTCGAACACGAGGGCAAAGCAGTGCCGAAGATTATTGACTTCGGATTGGCCAAGGCTACGGGGCAGCGGCTCACTGACAAAACTCTGTTTACCGAGCTCGGCGTGATGATGGGCACGCCGGAATACATGAGTCCGGAGCAAGCCGACGAGCGCGAACAGAACATCGACACGCGCACAGATGTGTATTCGCTGGGCATAATCCTCTATCAATTGCTGGTGGGAGTACTTCCATTTGACGCGAAAACGTTTCGGGCCGCGGGACTGGAAGCGATTCTGAGGCTGATTCGCGAGCAGGAACCTCCGAAGCCAAGCATGCGCGTTCGCACGCTGGGCCCGGCATCGGCCGTATCGGCGGAGTTGCGACAGGAGCAGCCGCACTCGTTCGCCGGTCACCTGCAGGGAGAACTCGATTGGATCACCATGAAGGCGCTGGAGAAGAACCGCAACCGGCGGTATGGGTCGCCTTCAGAACTCGGCGCCGATGTCGGACGTTATCTGCGCAATGAAGCCGTGCTCGCTCATCCTCCCAGCGCCGGATATCGGGCCAGCAAATTTGTGCGGCGTCATCGCTTCGCCGTAGCGGCGGCGAGCGCGGCGGTGGTCCTGTTGATTGCGTTTGCCGCGGCCATGGCCATACAGGCGCGACGCATCGCCGCAGAGCGCGATCGGGCGAACCAGCAAGCGGAAGTGGCGCAACGCGTAGCGGATTTCATGGAAGGGATGTTCAAGGTGTCGGACCCGAGCGAAGCGCGGGGCAATAGCATCACCGCCCGTGAAATCCTGGACGACGGCTCGAAGCAAATCGATACGGGGCTGGCGAAAGATCCCGAGACGCAAGCGGAGTTAATGGGTGTCATGGGAGAGGTTTACCTGAATTTGGGACTGTATGGTCGCGCGCAGCCACTGTTGGAGCACGCTTTGGACACGGAGCGACGGATTCATGGGCCGAGGAATCGGGAAACGTTGAAGTCAGCGAACAACCTGGCTTGGCTTTTCATGCTCGAAGGAGATTTTGGCGACGCCGATAAACTACAACGCGAGACGCTGGAAACCGCGCGCCAAGTCTTGGGCGAGGACGATCCCGAAACGTTGACGTCGATGCGTCACTTGGCCGGAGTTTTCTTCCGCGAAGGGCATTATCCGCAGGCCGAGAGGATGAACCGGGAGGTGCTCGAGAAAGAGCGCCGCGTACTCGGCCCCGACGACCCGGAAACACTGGCGACCATCAACAACCTCGCCGTGGATCTTGGCGCTGAAGGACGCTATGCCGAGGCGGAGAAGCTCGATCGTGAGCTGCTGGATGCCAGACGCAGGATATCCGGCCCTGAGAACCCCAATACATTGATGGTAATGGACACCCTGGCCACCGTTCTTCAGCAAGAAGGAAACTACACTGAAGCGGAGAAGACCTTGCGCGACGCGCTCGACATTCAACGCCGCGTGCTCGGCCCGCAGCACCCCGATACAATCCGGACGGTCTCCATCCTGGCGAATACTCTTGACCACGAACGGCGCTACGCTGAGGCGGAGAAACTGGATCGTGAGGTGCTCGACTCTGAACGCCGCGTACTCGGCCCCGAGCATCCTGATACGCTGCTGACGATGAACAACCTGGCAGGAGTTCTGGGAGATGAAGGACGGAATGCGGAAGCGGAGAAGATGTTCCGGGATCTGGTTGAAATTCAAACCCGCGTGCTGGGTCCCGATCATCCGCAGACGGCCGAAAGTGTGTACAACGTGGGTGTCGCCGAGGCGCTTCAAAAGCATAAAAATGAGGCACTGTTGTTCCTACGCCGAGCTGTCGACCACGGACTTCCTGCGGAAGGCGATCTTGCTATCGACAAGGACCCCGACCTGAAATCCCTGCACGGCGACCCTCGCTTCGCGGCAATCGTTGCGGATGCAAAACGACACCTCGCCGCCCAAAAGCCCCACTAATTCTGCGCACTCCATCGCGGCACTTAGCCCGTTCCGTGCCGCGCTCTTTTATGAAAAGGCACCGCGAGCAATTCCCGCCTAGAGCGGGCAGGGCTTACCGGGAAGTTGCTCGGGAGAGGTTATCTCTGCAAGTTCTGCTGGGCCCAATCCAGAATGGCCTGTGAAAGCTGCGCGCGCACGCCAGAATAGCTGTGGTCGGTATTCCAGTTGCGCTCAGCAACCTGCGTATCGTCAGCTTTGCGGAGAGCCTGTGCGAATGCGTGGTCGGAAGGAGCAAGCCCTTCGCTCGCGGTGATGACGAAGACCGGGCGAGGAGCAATCGCGGGCGCCAGATTATTTATATTCAGCGCGGACTGATGCTCGTAGATTTCATGAGCCAGCGCCTGCGCGGTGGTACCGGAAAGAGGCAGGAGGTTATTATCCCGCGCAAGCTCCTCTGCGAGCGACTGAACGGTGGCCGCAGCGCCGGCATGGGCGCGCATGGCGCGGACTGTCCCGATATTCCAGGCGGAGATGAGCACGGCGCCGGCCACTTGCTTATCGTGTGCGGCGGCGTATGCGGCCATGAAACCGCCCATGCTGTGTCCGATGACGATGACGCGATGCGCGTCGATGGCGTATTTCTTCGCATTCGCGGGATCGAGAAGAAAACGAACCTGCGCGGCGGCGTCCTGGGCGCAGTGCTCGAACGAGAAATCACCCTTCACGCCCCAAGAACCGCGATAGTGCATGGCCAGAACGTTCCAACCGCGCGCGCGCAGGAATTGCGCGATGTCCAGGTTCTGCTCGTAACCGGGAAAGCCGTGAAAAATGACGGCTGTGGGATGCGGACCTGCGCCAGCGGCAAGATAAAACACGCCCAGCAACATTTGGCCATGGCTCGGCAAAACCATCTGGACGGTGGAAGCGGGCTTTGGTCCATTCGTTTGGGCGGCTACGGACGCAGCAAACAGACCGAGAATGGCAAGAACGCGAATGATTTTCATCGGCAGGAGTATACAGAACGGCCCGCAGCGGAATCCAGCGCGGAACCTTGCGACTCAATGCACGCTACGGCTTGCGCCCGCTTCGCGGACTCGACGATGGCGCAGCGGGGCGCTATATTGGGATCAATGTATGAATTCACACGGCTCGAAGAGGAGCCCGAACCTCAGCCTTCCGGCAGCCGCTTCGGGCCGCCGCGCAAACGCACCGGCGCTGACCTTCTGGACTCGCCACAGTTTCCGTCCATTCATCCGCGGTGCTTTGGATGTTCGCAGCGGGTGGATGTCAACGAGATCGGCGAGCACATTCTGAATTGTGAGAAAGTTCCGCCGGAGGACCTGGCGCGGTTCAAAACTGCGCTCTCCGAGTTCAGGGCGAATCCCAGGCGCGCGCGTGAAGTCCTGGAACGGTTTGTGGATCGCATGCGGACGGAAAGCGAATGAGTTTCGGCAACGGCCCGAAATAGCCGATGCGTGGCACGCGACTGCCAGGCGCAAAGTTTATCGATGGCTTTCGACGATTTTGGCCAGGGCAACGGCACGGTCGCGCGTTCCGTCTTTCCCCAGAATGCTGAGGCCGAAGCCGCCCTTCGCGTCGAGAACGTTCAGGATGTAGCCTCCACCGGTGAAAGGCGCGCCCTTCATGCCCACCGCCTTCGAGCCGAGCCCTGCTATGGTTTCTCCGCCGGTCTGCTCTGCCGCTTGAGCGGCGACTCCGATGTGCTGCGCATCGCCAAGGATCAGGATGACTTTTACATTTCCCTGCCCGACCCATGTGCATTTGCCAAGCAGGCCGCGCATCGGTTTTCCCAGCGTTCCGCTCCCCACTTTGATGCTCGTTGCCTTGGCAATATCCGCCGGGGTCAGCAAGGAACATGCATTGTTGGGGCTGGGCCCAAGGGCAACGGCTCGCGCGATGGAGGCGGCCGGAACGCGTGCAGACGACGCAGAGGGCAGGAACATGAGGCCAACGCCGATCATCGCGAAAACTGCCGCGGTCACCCGCCGACTTTTGGGAATGAAAAGATTCATCGGTTGCCTCCTCGATGGATTTTGCAGCCGCGCGCCAATTTGCGAACACAGCCCCACTCGCCAGCGAATGAGTTTGGGCCTGCGAGATCTTGGGCTGGAATATACCTCAGAGCGGGTCGTTTTATTGCGAGATCGTACAGCCAGCATCCGTTGGATGGACGCCAAGCGGGCAACTGGAAACTTATTTTTCGGACCAGGACCGAAGGCGCAGCAGGGCGACTACATGCCGACCTTGCGGACAGCGGGGCAGAATCGCGTCCTGTATACTGCACAAATGGCGAATGCAGCACGCATGGCGGAAACGAGCGACGCGAGACAGGGGCGCAGGAAGCGATCCGGTGAAGGGATGGGGCTTGGGCGCCGGAGCGTCAGCAAGTTTCGGGATTTTTCGACAGGATGGAATGCGCGGGTGAGGGGATGATTCGGAGTTTGCTGCTTGCGCTGGCGCTGGCGCCATTCGCTTCGGCGACCACAACGACGCTCGTCATCAACATTGCGGATTACGGCGCACGCTCGGGAGCGATTCACACGACAGGAAGCGGCGGCGGAAGATCGCTGAGCGTCGGCGTGAACACGTTTCAGGACGGCGACGGCATCACGATTGTGGGAGCGGGCGCAGCGCCGGCGGCCGGGCGGCCAGCGGCGCCCAACGTGAGGACAGGCGGCACGAAGTCGCTCACGCAAATCGATGCGCCGATTGCGGCGGGTTCGTACGGCGCATCGACGTACGCCTACAAAGTGATCGCGCGGGATATTGGCGGCGGGCATTCTGCTGCGAGCGAGCCGACCGTGATCGCCAACGGCCCGCCTGCGCTTGGACGAACGCAGATTGACCTAACGAGGATGAGGACGACGGGTGAGCGGCAACCGTATCCGTGGGGCTACCTGATGACGGTGGAGACCGCGCGGCCGCACGGCCTTGCTGCGGGGTACATCGTGCACATCACGAATACAACCGACAATGCGATCTTCGGCGGGTGGTGGCCGGTCTATCAGACTCCGGATGCGCGGACGTTCCGAGTGCTGAGCCCGTATCTGAATACCGCGGGTTCTGCCCGCGACGGCCGGATCACTTATTTTGTGGCGAATCAGATCCAGTGGAGAGCGGTCAAAGGGGCTTTCGATTATGTGATCTGCGGCCGGCGTCCGGGCGATCGGGACTATCACATCATCGGGGTCAGTTTGCCGTCGACGCCTGGATTCACGAGCACGACGTTCGATGACTTTGGCGCGGCCTTTCAGACTGGGCCGGCGCCATTCGATATGTCGGATGGAGATTGCAACGCGACGCGGCCCAAGAATGAAAACTTTACAACGACAGTGAGCGCGGGCGGCGGCACAAGGCAACTGACGCTGGCTGCGCCGGTGCCAAGCGAGGTGAGCGGCGCAGAGGTGCGGCGGGACGCGGCGCCGGCGATTGAAGCGGCGGAGAAAGCGTCACAGGGCCTGCCCGTTTACATTCCGCCCGGCAGTTTTGAAGTGAACTCGAGCGTGGCGCTAGGGTACACACGGATGTGGCTGCAGGCGGGCACACTGGTTGCGAACGCCACGGTGCAAATGAGCGGCGCCGCACGCTGGAGCGGATGGGGACAGGGATTTGGCGCGCCGCAGTTTTCCTACGCGAATGGCCGCGGGGTTCAATGTGAAGCGTACCCCTGCGTTTTGATCATCGGCGGATCGGATCGGGTGGAAAACTTGACGTTTTCCATTCCTGACAATGGCGCAGGCGTGGTGACGCAAGCCGGGTTTCCCGCCGTGACGTTCAGCTATGTGAATTTCTGGACAACCGGCAGGTCGGACAATACGGGCATGGCTTTCGTGGTCTATCCGGGGGCCTACGGTTACGAGTTCGACCATACGGATTTTCTGTTCGGGCCGGACCAAGCGATCGATCAAACGTGGTCGCCATTTTTGTACGCATTGCCGTCGTATAGGGGATGCTGCGGCGGAGCGGGGTCGGCGGGCGGATTCAAGTTTGATACCGTGATGATGAACCGGCGAGGCATGCTCATTATGGCCAACGGCGGATCAGGGATAGGCTTCGACTGCCAGCACTGCTACCGGCAAGGCGGTATCACGCCGATGTTCACGTTTCAGAACATGACCGGCGTAATCGACGGAGGGATATCGATCAATTACGGATCGCATGACACGGAATCGCAGGCGCTGTTGGCGTTGTGGGGCGGGATCAGCGGAAAGATCGCGTACAGTTACGTGAACGCTGTTTCGGTGGACCGCACGACGCGCCCAGAGCAAGTAACAGGAGGGTATCAATACGGCGCAGAGCCGAACTATGTAGTGGTCCGGCCATCCGCGCCGCCCGCGATGGGCGGCGGGGCACAAAGAAAAGAATAGAGATGTTGCAAGCAAGGGGGCCAAGTGGCGGCGGAAATTTTGCTTGCAGCCAGAGAGCAAATGTACGGTTGGCCCACTCCTCAGGACTTTGGAGTGTACGGATTGTACGGATCGTACGTCCAGTAAAAGAATCCGCGCCCCTGGGGCCAGTTGACTGCGAAGAGATAGATGCCCATTTCGACTCCGTTCGCTGGTCTCTCGACCACGTAGAGGTCGAACCCAGCGCGTTGAACGGCCGCTGCATTAATGCTGCCCTGAAGCATCTTTGGCCACCACGTCGCGTTGGGGCTTGGAACGCGGGCGACCGCACGCGGCAGCCCATCGACACTCTTGAGATTCTTTCGAAGATTTGTAGTATCAGTGGGAAGGAACTCGAAGGCACACCACTCGTGCGACGGCGAGGGTTCCTCGACCAAATGAATGGCGCGAGAGCTGGCTGGCATTAGGTCGTCTGGTATCCAACCCCGGGTTATCTCGCCGGCTTTGTCTGCGTCGACGAGAGTGTTGTAGAAATATTGCCTGCGATCACCGCTGCACCCAACGAGCGTAGATGCCAAGCACAGAGAGAGTATCGCTCTCCCCATAAAGCGTTGCGGCAGCATCGAAGGCGGGTCTCCGTTAATGTCGTTTACGGTCCTCTTGAATCTTCCAACCGAACTTTTCAGCTAGCTTTCTTATCTGGCGCTTCTCGGCTTCCGCCTCAGCTGCTACGTCACGTTGATAGCGGGCTCGCGGTCTATCAACTGTCTTCGCTTGTACAACTTTGAGTCGCACCTCGTCTCCAATCCGAAGCTGGAGTTGCCTCCAACGAACATGCTCGCCGTGCGGCAATATCAGCCCTCCGATGTACAGCCGGGTGTCCTGCCTTTTTCGAAATGGAACGTATGTCACGGTCGTTGACAGGACGCCGTCATCGCCGACTCCTGCAAGGCAAATCCTTTTACCGTTAAGAGAAATTTGGAATGCACGCATGGTCGAGATTATAAGTAAAGGCTTCGGCAGCGTAAATTCGTGTTCCGCTCCTAGGTGACTGGCTAGTAACTCTGCTATTAGGAAATCGTAGGTGGAGTGGTGATCAATTGGATGGAGCGGGGATCCCGCGATCCGTTTGCCTGCTTGCGTCCGCTCTGCTCCAGCGGCTAGACTACGCGCGCCATGAAAAACTTCATCTACGCAATTCTCGCATTCGTATTCGCGGCTTGTGGAGCGTTCGCGCAACAGCCCAAGAGCCTGTTCTACATGACGCGCGACCCGAACTCGGTGCGCTCGTTTCTGGCGCACGCGGACAAAATCGACATCCTGGTTCCGGCGTGGTACACGGTCGACGCCACAGGGCTTCTCTCGGGCGGGCCCAATCCGCTGGTGATGGAGACGGCGCGCCGGGATCACGTTACGGTGATGCCCATCGTGGCGGGCGCGAGCTTCGTGCAGGCGGACGTGCACAAGCTGCTCACGACGGCGGCGGAATGGCCGGTGGTGGTGTCGCAGCTGGTGGAAGCGTGCCAGGAAAACGGCTATGCGGGCATTCAATTCGATTTCGAGAATGTGAACTGGACGGACACGCAGGCCCTGACCAATTTCATTGCGGCGATGGGCGAGGGTCTGCACAAGCAGCATCTCGAAATCAGCATCGCCACTGTGCCTAACGCGCCGGGGCATGCGGGGGAAACGGGATTCGACGCGTGGCTGTACGAGAACTGGCAGGGCGTGTATGACCTGAAGGCGCTGGCGCCGGTGGTCGATTTCGTTTGCCTGATGACGTACGACGAGCACACGCGCTGGACGCCTCCGGGGCCGGTGGCCGGTTGGGGCTGGACGGTGGAGAATCTGGATTACGCGCTGAAGACCGTTCCGAAGGACAAGCTGTATCTGGGGATTCCGCTGTACGGCTATCACTGGTTCGCGGGAACGCCGCTCAAGCCTACGCCGGCGCATCCGGTGGAGCAGCCGAATCCGTCGGCGCAATACATCTCGACGCCCGACGCGCTCGATCTGGGGCGCGCCTATGGAGCGCACATCGAGTGGGACCCGGTGGACCACACGCCGTGGTTTTATTTTTACCGCGACAACATGCGCGAATGGATTTTCTACACGGACGCGCGTGCGTTCCGCGACCGCTACGACCTGGCCAAACAGCACGGCCTGGCGGGGTTTTGCTCGTGGGTGCTGGGCACGGAGGATCCGGGGATCTGGGACGTGTTGCCGTCGCACGGGCATTAGACGGCGAGGGCGGCGATAGCCTCAGGGGCTGAAGCCCACTCAAGACGACCCGCTTAAGTCGGAGCTGAAGCTCCGACCCCCGTAAAAACCTGCAAGGAACTTGTGGTGCAGGAGACTACGCGCGGCGGGAGATGTTGCGAATTTCCTTGCGGTAATCGGGGGCGAGAATTTCTACGGTGCGGCACATCTCGTACAGGCGCGAGCGAATGCGGGTGCCTACGCGCTCGCTGAGGGTGTCTTCGATTGCCGGGGAGCGGCCAAAGCCGGCCGGAGGCGCGCTTCGTGGCGCGGCGGTATTCGCGGGGGATTCCGCATCGAGAAAATTCGTGGTCAGGAGGGTGACGCGGCGCTCGTTGTAGCGCGTGTTGAGGATGTGGCCGACGGTCTCGAGGGCCCAGGCGGAAGGCTTGCTGGAACCCACATCGTCCAGCACCAGGACCTGCGCTTTCAGCACGGGCTCGAGCACGCTCATTTCGGTGGACTGGCTTTCCGCGTTGTAGCTGTCCTGAATTTCCTTGAGCAGTTCACGGTAGTCGTAGAAAACGGCCGCATGGCCGCGCGAGACGATCTGCTTGAGGGCCGCCACGGCGAGATGCGTCTTGCCCACGCCGCAGGGACCCATCAACAACAATCCCTGCTCGAAACCGGTCTCGGGGGTGGGCGGCATGTATTCGCCGGCGAAGCGCTGCACGATCAGCTTGGCCTGCGCCAGGCTGCGGTTCCATTTGTCGAGCTGCTCGCGCGAAACGTTTTCGTGCTCGTTGTCGGTTTCGAAATTTTCGAAGTCGCAGTGGCGATAGCGCTCGGGGATGCGGGCGCGAGTGAAAACGCGCTCGCCGCGGTCGGAAGCCGTGCAATCGCAGGGGACGGCCCAGACCGTTTTTGGCAGACCCGAACTACTGGTTCCAGGCCGATCCGTGGCAACGGCTTGCGCGCCTTCCGTTGCGCGTTCGACGACTTTCCATCCGCTTCCGCCGCAAACCGGACAATCCGTTCTGGCCATGGCGCAACAATACCCGCTAGGCGCGCGCGCCGCAAGCGCGGGCGTCCTGTGGAATTTCAGAACATCTGCGGAAAGTTAAATTTGGCGCTTTGCGGTTCAAAGACAGCGTGTATACTCGGCCAAATTAAAAGGGGGAGGCTGTCATGCCCAAATTCGTGATCGAACGAGACGTCGCTGGTGTGGGGTCACTGCCGCCGGATCAATTGCAGGCCATTTCGCAGAAGTCCTGCTCTGTCCTGAACAGACTCGGCCCGCAAATACAGTGGGTAGAGAGCTACGTCACGAACGACAAGATCTACTGCGTGTATATCGCGCCGAACGAGGAAATCATCCGCGAACACGCGCGCCAGGGCGGTTTTCCAGCAAACCGCATTTCAGAGATAAGAGCAGTGATCGATCCGACGACGGCGGAAAAGGCATGAAAACCAGCCGGAACTCGCACGGAAAATTCCGGTCGAGACGAAGCTTCTGCGTCATGTAGGCAGCTGGCCTCATTCGAGGGCAAAGCAGCTTTCACCAGATTTCAAAGTAGAAAATCGATTCACATTCCACAAAAGAGGAGGTTCGTCCGATGCTTGGAGAACTGATCGGTGAAACACACGGCAAGAGGGGTGCAAGAAGGGTGCTGTCGTCCACTCCTCCGAAGGTCGAAGTAAGCTTCGAGGACGCCGGCAAGATGTTGGGGGTCGAGGTCAACGGCTTTGGCACCTACACTTCCGAGGTCAGGGCTGATGGAAGCATCTTTGGAGAAGGTAGCGGGGTGTATATGAGCGCGGCGGGAGACATGTTGGCCTGGCAAGGGTCCGGACTGGGGAAGTTTGGGGAGGGTGGAGCCGTAAGCTATCGAGGTATCCTGTACTACCGCACGACCTCGCCGAAGCTGGCGAAGTTGAACACAGTGGCGGGGGTGTTTGAATACGAGGTCGACAGCAAAGGCGGTACGCACGCCAAAGTATGGGAGTGGAAATAGACTAGCGGGCGTTAACGCGATCTAAACGCGCGTTCGACACGGGAAATCGGAGGGATCCTTCGCCCGGCCAAAACCAAAACCGCCGGGCTCAGGATGACGATCCTGGCCGGATCGTCGCTTCGAAACGCCGATGACCTGCTCCAGAAAATGCTACGTACTGCACGGGGCGCCGAATTCAGAGAGATCCTTCGCCCGGCACAAACCGCCGGGCTCAGGATGACGATCCTGGCCGGATCGTCACTTTTCGACGCGGATGGCTTGTTTGGGGATGGCGCGGACGATGGCGTGGCGGCTGGCGCGTCGATTTTCGGCGTTGAGATCACGGGCCACTTCGTTGCGCACGAACTGGATGAATTGCTCCATCTGCTGCTGCATTTCGGCCATTTTGTCGCGCATGTTGAGGATGATTTCGATTCCAGCAAGATTGACGCCGAGCTCGCGGGTCAGATTGAGGATCACTTCCAGGCGTTCGAGGTCGGCGTCGGTATAGAGGCGCGTATTGCCCTGCGAGCGAGAGGGCTTGAGCAGGCCTACGCGTTCGTACAGGCGAAGCGTTTGCGGATGCAATTTGTAGAGCTCCGCAACGGCGCTGATCATGTATCCCGCTCTGGCCTTTTTCTTTCCGCGAGCCATGTTCCATCCCCTCTAAAATTCATTCGACACAACGGGCAGAGCCGAGAAAAGCGGATCCCTCACCCCCATTTCCGCAAGGAGCGCGGAACTGGGTTCGGGATGACACGCGGGTTGTTCCCGCAAAGGCGGCGGGACTGGCTTGCCACCCCCGCACGCGAACCGCAGCGTGCTGGGGAGCCCGAGGTTCGGAATGGCAATTTCGCAATGCGCGTTCATCTTAAGATCCGCCTTCATCATTAAACTGCGGCGTTGGCGAAGATTTCGCGCCGTGGATCTTCGTGCTCGATCTTGCCGAGTTCGCGCAACAACTGGCGAACGCGCTCGTCTTCCGGCTTGGGCACGACGACCTGCACTTCAATGATCTGGTCGCCGCGCTTGCCGGGACGGCCGGCCGAGGGCGCTCCCTTTTCGCGCAAGCGCAATTTTTTTCCGCTGTTGGTGCCGGGAGGGATGCGCACCTGCGCGCGACCGTCGATGGTGGGCACTTCGACTTTCGCGCCGAGCGAAGCTTCCGCGACCGTGACCGGAACGACGGTGTACAAATCGTCGCCGCGGCGCTCGAAAAACGGGTGCGGCTGAACGTTGGTGATGATGTAGAGATCGCCCGGCGGGCCGCCGTGCGTTCCCGCATTGCCGCGGCCGGCGACGCGCACGCGCGAACCGGTCTTCGCACCGGGGGGAATGCGCACTTCCAGACTGTCAACGCGCGCGACGCGCCCTTCCCCGCCACAACTGCGGCACACAGAATGGAGTTTTCCGGAACCGCCGCAGCGGGAACAGGTGATCTGGAAGCGCATGCGGCCGCTGACCTGTGTCGTTTGCCCCGAACCGCCGCAGGTGGGACAGGTTTTTTCGTCGCCCGGAGCAGCGCCCGTGCCGTGACAGACCGGGCAACCATCCAGGCGGGTGATCTTCAGCCGTTTGGCCGCGCCGTGCATAGCCTCAGCGAAGGAAATGTCGATCTGGAATTCAAGGTCGGTGCCAGGCTCACGCTCGGAGGTCGCGCGAGCGGCATTGGCTCCGCGGAAAAACTGGCTGAAGAGGTCGCGGAAGCTGGTGCCGCCTCCGGCACCGCCACCGGGGGCCGCTCCGCCGAAATCGAAGCCGCCAAAATCGAAATGAATGTCCTGCGGCCCCGCGCCATAGCCGGCGCCGGGAGGGGGCACACCCTGCCCCGGGGTGTTGAACCCGAACTGGTCGTACATCTGGCGCTTCTTGGTATCGGAGAGGACGTCGTAGGCTTCCTGAATCTGCTTGAATTTTTCTTCCGCGGATTTGTCGCCGGGATTGAGGTCGGGATGATACTTGCGGGCAAGCTTGCGATAGGCGGCGCGAATCTCCTTGGCGGAGGCCTTGCGCGAGACCCCCAGCAGTTCGTAATAGTCCTGTTTGGTTGCGGTGGCCATTAGAGCCAAAAGTTAAAAATTCAAAGTTGAAAGTTAAAAGTTGAAACCGATCAAAGCGCGGCCCAGCGGGCGTTCCATTCCGCCAGTTCCTTTGCCTCGCGTTCGGCTTCTTCCTGCTTTTGCCGCTGCGCTTCCGAGCGCCCCGCCATGGCCGCTTCTTTCAGCGACGCTTTTTCCATCCATTTATCGAGCGAAGCGATGCGCTGCTCGACGCTGGCGGGATCGGACTTGAAGCGCAGGAGCGTGCCCGTGATTTCGATTGCGCGCGGCCCGAAATCCGCTTGCGGGTTGCGTTCCGCTTCGTAGAACAAACGCCGCCAATCGGCGCTGGGGCTGGCGGAGATGGCCACCTGCAGGAGGTAGACGCCTTCGCGTATCTTCTGGATCGCTTGCGGCGGACCTGTCCGCCGAACCCCATTCGCCGTCAATTTCGTTCTCCGATCTGTGCGCCAGGAATCGCGAACGCGAGCGGGGCACGGCATGCCGCGCCCCACGCGAGCGCCCGCGCTTCGTGATTAGTTCGGCTTTTTGGACTCGTCCACGTCGACAAACTCAGCGTCGACGACATCGCCCTGCCCCTGGCCGCCCTGCGCGCCCCCTGCAGGCCCGGCGCCGGGCCCGCCCGGTTGATCTCCGGGCCCGCCAGCGGAGCCAGCGGCGGCCTGCTGGGTCTTATACATGGTTTCAGCGATGCGGTGGGAGGCCTTGGTCAAATCATCGACGGCCGTATTGAGTTTGTCCAAGCCGCCTTCGCTGAGAGCGCGACGCGCCTGCTCGATCGCCTCTTCCGCCACCTTGACGTCGGCTTCCGGGAGCTTGTCGCGATTTTCCTTGATCAGCTTCTCGGTGGCATAGACCAGGTTGTCGAGGCGATTGCGCGCTTCCACTTCGGCGAGATGCGCTTTGTCCTCGGAGGCGTGCGAATCGGCTTCCTTCTTCATGCGCTCCGCTTCGTCCTTGCTCAAGCCGGTGGAAGCGGTGATGGTGATTTTCTGCTCTTTGTTGGTGGCGCGGTCCTTCGCCGACACGTTCAGAATGCCGTTGGCGTCGATGTCGAAAGTGACCTCGACCTGCGGGATGCCGCGCGGGGCCGGCGGAATGCCGATCAGGTGGAATCGCCCGAGGGTGCGGTTACCGCCGGCCACCGGGCGTTCGCCTTGGAGGACGTGGATTTCGACCGAAGTCTGGTTGTCGGCGGCGGTCGAAAACACTTCCGACTTGCGCGTGGGGATGGTGGTGTTGCGCGGAATGAGCACAGTCATCACGCCGCCCAGGGTTTCGACGCCGAGCGAGAGCGGTGTAACGTCGAGCAGCAGGATGTCTTTGACTTCGCCGCCCAGGACGCCGCCCTGAATGGCGGCGCCGACGGCGACGACTTCGTCCGGGTTCACGCCCTTGTGCGGCTCTTTGCCATTGAAGAGGTTCTTGACGATGTCGACCACGCGGGGAATGCGCGTGGAGCCGCCGACCAGGACCACTTCATCGATCTTGTCGGGCGTGAGCTGCGCATCGCTCAAGGCCTGTTTTACCGGGTTCACGGTGCGCTGCAGCAAATCTTCCATCAACTGCTCAAGCTTCGAGCGGGTCAGCTTGAGCTGCAGGTGCTTGGGGCCGGACTCGTTGGCGGTGACGAAGGGAAGATTGATTTCCGTCTCCATCAACTGCGAGAGTTCGATCTTGGCCTTTTCCGCCGCTTCTTTCAGGCGCTGAATGGCCATGCGATCCTTGGAAAGGTCGATGCCCTGCTCTTTCTTGAATTCGGCCGCCAGCCAGTCGACGATGCGCTGGTCGATGTCGTCGCCGCCCAGGTGGGTGTCGCCGTTCGTGGATTTCACTTCGACGACGCCTTCGCCGACCTCGAGGATGGAAATGTCGAAGGTGCCGCCGCCGAGGTCGTAGACGGCGATGGTTTCGTCTTTCTTTTTGTCGAGGCCATAGGCCAGAGCCGCGGCGGTCGGCTCGTTGATGATGCGCAGCACTTCCAGGCCGGCGATTTCGCCCGCCTGCTTGGTGGCCTGGCGCTGGCTGTCGTTGAAGTAGGCGGGGACGGTAATGACCGCCTGCGTGACCTTCTCGCCGAGAAAATCTTCGGCGGCGCTCTTCAGTTTCTGCAGAATCATGGCCGAGATTTCCGGCGGGCTGTAGACCTTGCCCGCCAGCTCGACGCGCGCGTCATCATGGGGCCCGCGCGTGACCTTATAGGGTACGCGCTTCATCTCCTCGCTGACTTCGCCATAGTGGCGTCCCATGAAGCGCTTGATAGAATAAACCGTGTTTTCCGGATTGGTGATGGCCTGGCGCTTGGCTACTTGCCCGACCAGGCGCTCGCCACTCTTGGTGATGGCGACGACGGAGGGCGTGGTGCGCGCCCCCTCCTGGTTGGGAATGACGACGGGCTCACCGCCTTGCATAACAGCCACCACCGAGTTGGTGGTGCCCAAATCAATACCGATGATCTTGCTCATGCGTTCCGCTCCTATAACCGATAAGTGCTGCTGGTTGGCAACTGCATCTGCAGCCCGCAGTCTTCCTTTGCTTGTTTGGTTTTTACGCCCACCGCCCTGCGCACACGGCAGTGTCGCTCGGTGATTGCGAGCGGCCGTGGCGGGGGCGTCCGAGCAGTCGAACCAAGGGACATTGTACACATTGAGCGTAGGATTGTCAAGTTTCGATTTTCCGCATCTAAGCTACTATATTCATGGCACTTATGTTATACCGTAGAACGATCATAGCTTGCGCCCAAGGCATTCACCCTGCGAGGGGCCCGGGGCAGGTCCGGGCCTTCGAGTCTCCGAGGCTAAGCGCTGTGCATCGTGGAACTTACCGCGGAGACCCGACGCGAAATGACGACCTAGGCGGGTGTCGCACGGGAAACGGAGCGCCGTGAACCCCATTTCGACTATCCTCCGCAGCGAACCCGTGCTTTATCTGCAGCATCTTAGTGATGACTCTTGATCCAACGCTGACATGGATTTCGTTCATGAGGCAAGGCGTTCGCGCTACAATAGCGCGGATTCGAGCGCTTACTGATGCCTGGAGGGGATGCCTAGAGATGCCAAACCTGTTTACGCCCGGACAAACCGGCGGCGCACGCCGCGCGCTGCCGAGGAGACTTGCCGCGTGTCTCGCCGTGATTGCGGCGCTGATCGTGGCGGGATTGAGCTTGGCTTCATCCCCGGCGCAAGGTCAAGCCAGGCTTCGGCGCGCGCGGCTGGCGCGGGCGGCGGAAGGTCTGCCGGCCCCGGTGAAGGCATACGGGTCGAGCAGCGCGCCCATCAAGATGGAAGTGTTCACGGATTACGAATGTCCTATGTGCCGGAATCTGTACGAGGAAACGTTGCGTCCCATGATCGAGGACTACGTGGCCTCCGGCAAGGTTTACCTGGTGCATCACGATTACCCGCTGGATCTAGCGGAACACAAGTACTCGGGCCAAGCGGCGCGCTGGGTTAACGTGGCGGCACAGTTTGGGGAATTTGAGGCGGCGGAAGCAGCGCTCTACGGCAACCAAGCCGCATGGTCGGCTGACGGCAACATCGCCAAGTACATGGCCGGCGCCATGCCCGGCTCCGACTTCCAGCGCATCGAGAAAGTCATGGCAACCTGCGAAGCGCCGGGTCCTAAAGGCCGTCCCGGTGGCATCATCGCGCCACCGCATCCGTGCGAGGTGGACTCCTACATCGAGCACGACATTGAATTGGGGAATCAGGTGCCCGTAACAGGCACGCCGACGTACGTGATCACGTACAAGGGACAGCGGTTGCCGCCGGGCTCGGGATTCGTGTCCTGGCCGGTGCTGAAGCAGTTTTTCGACAACCTGATGCACCAGTAAGGGCAGCGAGGCAAGCAGCGGAGAATCGAAGTTGGCCGCTCGAGCGAATATGGAAAGCCGGTTGAAAGGGAGCTGGCGGCCACGCAAAGGCCTGCTGCGGCCAGGGGCGTTGGCGCTGGCTGGTTGTGTGATGACGCTGGGCGCGAACGCAGGTCCGGTCCGCACGCCCGTTTCCAAGACGCGCAGCGCACAGGCGGCGAAGCCGGCGCAGAGCGTCCCGCTGAAGACCTACGGATCGAAGAGCGCTCCCATCACCTTCGAAGTGTTCACCGATTACGAATGCCCGACGTGCCGCACACTGTACCAGCAGACGCTGCGGCCGATGATCAGCGAGTACGCGGCGGCGGGGAAAGTCTACGTGATCCATCGCGATTACCCCATTGCGCGGCCGGACCACAAGTATTCGGGGCAAGCGTCGCGCTGGGCCAATGCCGCGGCCGAAATCGGGCAGTTTGGAAAGGCAGAAGCAGCGCTGTACGACTATCAGACTTCGTGGGAGCAAGATGGGAGCATGGAGAAGTACATCGCGGCCGCATTGTCCCGCTCCGATTTCGAGCGCGTGCGCAAGCGGATGAGCGGGTGCCAATCTCCGGGTCCGGGCGGACTTCCGGGCACGTTTGTTCCCGCGCCGCACCCGTGTTCGCTGGACGGCTACATCCAACAGGACGTGGAGCTGGCGAATCAATTGCCGCTGAAGGCTACGCCGACCTTCGTCATCAGCTACAAGGGACGGCGCATCACGACGGCAACGGGATATGTTTCCTGGCCCGTGCTGAAGCAATTCTTTGATAATCTTCTCCGGCAGCCATAGGGCAAAAGGCGAATTTTTGAAGGGACGATCGAGGGAACATCGGCGCCGCAAAGCAAGCCAGAGAGACACATGAAATCGCAAACGAGCGCGGGACGAATTCTGCTGATCATCGGGCGCGTTGTACTGGCGGCGATTTTCATTTACGCGGCTTACGGGAAAATGAAGCCGCAGGGGAGCATGGGCTGGTCGGTGGGCTCGGTGAGGGTTTCGCTGTCGATGTTCGCGATGGAAGTGGACTCCTACCAACTGCTGCCCACGTGGGGAGTGAATCTGGTGGCGCACGCGCTGCCGCCGTTCGAGCTGTTTCTGGGGCTGTGGCTGCTGAGCGGAATCGCGCTGCGCTATTCATCCGTGATCACCACGGCATTGCTGGCCGTGTTTTTTGGGCTGCTGATCCGGGCTTACGCGATGGGGCAACAGATCAGCTGCGGGTGCTTCGGTCCGGGCGAACAGATTGGGCCCAAACGTCTGCTGATCGAGGGCGGGTTCTTCGCCCTGGCGGTGGCAGTGACCATTGGAGCCTTCCTCGTCCACCGGCGTCGGTCGATGCCAGTGAGCGCGCCGTCCGCGGTCGAAACGCGCTAGGCGGACGCGGAATTTTCGGCTTGTGCGACGGCCCACGCACCATTTGAATCCGACGTAAGACACGGTCCCGCCCCTTCTCTGCGACGTGCTACACTCCGCTGCTCCACAGATTGCGGTGCTCGAAGCGAGCCCGTTTGCGAAGGATAGAGGCGTGTCCAAACTAAACTTAAGCAGACGTTTTCTACCTGCGGTTCTTTTCATTCTTTTCTTTGGGTGCGCCCCAGCGCGGCTATCGGCGCAAGCCGCGCCGCCGCGGCAGCAGAGTCAGTCGCAGGCGTCTTCCTACCTTCCGCACCGACCGGGCACGCCGCCGACGGCAGCCGACCTTTTGCGCGGAGGGTACGGGCCGTATCGCGCGAACAATCACCTGCTGTTCTACCATCTGGATATTCGCGTCGATCCGCAGAAGAAATGGGTCAGCGGGAAGAACACAATCCGTTTCAAGATGCTGAAGGACGGCAACCGCATCCAGCTGGACCTGTATCCGAATCTGCAGGTGGACAAAATCCTGCTGGGCACGACGGAACTGAAGTACAAACGCGAGTACGGCGCTGTCTTCGTGGACTTCCCGCAAACGCTGCGCGCCGGGCACACGTACTCCATCGACTTCTACTATTCGGGGCGCCCGCTGACGATTGGGCGGTTTGGCGGCTTCACCTTTGGCCAGGACCCTGCGGGCAATCCCTGGATTTACACCGCCTGCGAAGGCATCGGCGCCAGCGTGTGGTGGCCGAACAAGGAGCAGTGGCGCGACCGCGTGCAGTCGATGGAAATCAGCGTGGCCATACCGAACGACTTGGTGGATGTCTCCAACGGAAAATTTCTGGGCAAAACGGAGTTGGGCGACGGCTACACGCGCTGGGACTGGTTCGTGCACTACCCCATCAACAACTACGATGTTTCGCTGAACATCGGAAAATACGTTCACTTTTCCGATCGCCTGGGCAGCTTGCCGCTGGATTTCTATGTGTTGCCGCAGGACCTGGAGAAAGCCAAAGTGCAATTCGCGCAGGCCAAAGGCATGCTCGAAGCCTTTCAGCACTATTTTGGCGAGTATCCGTTCAAGAAGGACGGCTACAAGCTGATCGAAGTGCCGTACTCGGGAATGGAGCACCAAAGCGCAGTGACGTACGGCAACCATTTCACCAACGGCTATCTGGGGCGCGACTGGACCGGCGTGGGGATCAGCACGAAATTCGACTTCATCATCATTCATGAAAGCGCGCACGAATGGTTCGGCAACAGCATCAATGCCGGCGACGTTTCCGACATGTGGATCCACGAGGGGTGGGCCACGTACCTGGAATCACTGTACGTGGAATACCGCTGGGGCAAAGACGCGGCGATCAAATATCTGAACGGCTACAAACCAAAGATACGCAATCGACGGCCCATCGTGGGGCAGCGCGGCGTGCTCGACGACCCGCCCGAAGACCAGTACTTCAAGGGCGCGCTGTTCATCAACACGCTGCGCAGCATCGTGAATAATGACCCGCGCTGGTTCGCGCTGCTGCACGGCTTCTTCCAGCATTTCAAATATCACACGATCATGACCGAAGACATCGTCGCCTATTTCAATCAGCATACGGGCATGAACCTGACACCGATTTTCGATCAGTATCTGCGGCACACCGCGATTCCGGTTCTGGAGCTGAAATTCGATCCGGCGAACGGCACGGTGGCGTATCGCTGGAAGGCGGATGAAAAGGATTTTGCCATGCCCATTCGCGTGGGCCGCGCAGGCACGCCCGAAGAGCGGTGGCAAATCATTCATCCGATCACGAAATGGCAAACGATGAAGACGCCGCTAAGCGCGGATGAATTTGCGGCGGCTACGGACCTGTACTACATCAACGTCGAGAAAGAGTAGCTGCACGAATCGAAGCAGATGCGCTCAAAATCGTCCCAGACGAATCGGGTCGCGCGAATCGTGCTTCTCCTGCGCGAGGTCGCTGCTGGCAAATGCGACGAGTTGGAGTGCCCGAAATGTGGACATTCGAGCGTATCCGCTTGGTTCACGCATCCGGCACCCACTGCGTACCGAACGTGGCTGATGTGCACCGACTGCGACTTCTACACGCGAGTCAACCATGGATACAAGCATAAGCCGTCCTTTTTTTTAGAGGATCGCGTGCGATCCGATTTGCAAGCAAAGGACGAATCTGTCTTGAAGCAAATGCGCCTCAAGAACCCAAAGCGGCAGTGAGGTGCAGTGATTGAGCGGTGCGATGTACAATGCACCGTCTTTTGCGGAGGGATGCTTGACTCATTTTTCCCGGCTTCGATCCAGATTATTTCTAGCAGCAGTTCTCACTGCAATTTCGTGCGGTACAACGAGCGTCGTCTGGGGGCGACCGCCCGCGCCGACTCAAGCGGCCGCTTCCGCGAAGCAGCTTACGGTGGAACGAATCTACGGCGAGCCGTCGCTGAGCGGAAGCCTGACGCGAGGGATCGAGTGGGCGCCGGATGGCAAGCGGTTTTCGTATTATGCGGACGGTCCTGACGGACAGGGCGAGGTGCTGTGGACCATGGACGCGTCGACAGGCGCGCGGCGGGTGCTGGTGAACGCGGCGACACTGCGATCGGTGACGCAGGCCGAGAAGCAGAGCGCGGTGCAAGCGACGGGGCTAGGGCGCG
>Ga0075272_1000076_pt1 | contig 26217 bp, 21 predicted proteins | sample SF_Rice_5C_0N_40_FD_69776 | JGI IMG/M metagenome (GOLD analysis project Ga0075272, IMG submission 69776) | Rice paddy soil microbial communities from Twitchell Island, California, USA - SF_Rice_5C_0N_404 | ecosystem: Environmental > Terrestrial > Soil > Paddy field/soil | place: USA: Twitchell... | reverse complement strand
GGACGCCGCCCCTGGAAAACGGCGAGGCGGACCTCTCCGCCATCGAGTCGGTGGCCCGGCAGATCGCCCAGCAGGCGCACGGATACCGCCTAGTCATCGAAAAAAGCACGGTTCCGGTGCAAACGGCGCAGCGCCTGGCGAAGCACCTGGCCATCTATAATACGAACAGCCTCGATTACGATGTCGTCTCGAATCCCGAGTTCCTGCGCGAAGGGTCCGCGGTCGAAGACTTCTTCCATCCCGACCGCATCGTGGTGGGCGCCGATTCGCCTCGCGCGATCGGCTTGATGAAGGAGATCTATGCCCGGGTGCTCGAAGCCCGCCCGGCCTGCCCGGCGCACGCGCAGTGTCCGGAACAGCCGAAGGCGGCGTTTGTGGTCACCGACACGAGCAGCGCTGAAGTGGTGAAGCACGCCTCCAATTCGTTTTTGGCCATGAAGATTTCGTTCGTCAACATGATTGCCGATCTGTGCGAAATCGCGGGCGCCGATATCGAGAAAGTGGCCGAGGGCATCGGCATGGACCGCCGCATTGGGCCCGCCTTTCTGCGGCCAGGCATCGGCTTTGGCGGTTTCTGCTTTCCCAAGGACCTCCAGGCCTTTGTGCATATCGGCGAAAAGCTGGGCTGCAATTTCTCCCTGCTGAAGGAAGTGGAAAAGATCAATGCGGCGCGCATCGAGCGCTTCATCGCGCGCATCAAGAAAGAACTTTGGGTGCTGCGCGGCAAGACCATCGCCGTGTGGGGACTTGCTTTCAAACCCAACACGGACGACGTGCGCTTCGCCCCGTCTCTCGCCATCATTCGCCGCTTGATCGCGGAAGGCGCGCGCCTGCAGGCTTATGATCCGCAGGCCATGGAGAAGGCGAAGAAGGAGATCCCGGAGATCCGCTACTGCCGCAACCCTTATGAGGCGGCCGAAAATGCCGAGGCCATCCTCCTGCTGACCGAATGGGACGAATTCCGCGCCATCGATTGGCACCGCCTGCGGGCCATTGTCGACCGTCCCCTGCTGCTGGACGGCCGCAACATGCTTTCGCCCGAGAAGGTAACTTCGAACGGCTTTGATTACATTTCCATCGGGAGAACTTTGAATCCAGCGGCTCCCTCCGCAAGTGCATCGCCCTCCGTCGCACCCCGTTTGAGCATCGATGCGCCGCCCGAGTCCACCGGCGCGCGCCCAGGATCAACCCTGTGAACGATTTCATCACCAGATTTGGCGGGGGCGGCACCACCCACCTGGCCCCGTTCGCGCTGGTCCTGCTGTTGATCGGGATCGTGCTGATCCTGTTTTTGCCGCGCAAGTATGTGGTGATTCCGTTCCTGCTCGTGTCCTTCTTCGTTCCCAACGGCGTGAATTTGGTGCTCGGCCCGTTCCATTTCTATGCCTTGCGCATCCTCCTCGTTTTTGGCTGGATTCGCATTCTCTTCGGGCATCGTTCCAGCGAACATCCGTTCCGCCTGAACCCCATCGACAAATCGTTTCTCTGCTACGCCATCTCGGCCGCGGTGATTTATTGCATTTTGTGGAGGCAGACGGACGCCTTCATCAACCGCCTCGGGTTTCTCTACACCGCTCTCGGCGTCTATTTCTTTTTCCGCTTGATGTTGGAGGATCGGCAGGACGTTGTGCGGGTGATTAAACTGCTGGCGTTCGTCTGCCTCGTGTTTGCCGTTGGCATGGTCATTGAGCGGCATACCGACCGGAACTACTTCTCGATTCTTGGCGGAATCCCCGACGTTACCATGGTGCGCGACGGCATGATCCGGGCGGAGGCCTCCTTTGAGAACGCCATCTCTGCCGGTATTTTCGGGGCCGCCCTTCTGCCCGCCTTCATCGGTCTGTGGCGCGAAAAAGGGGCAAGGCTTTTTTCGATTGTGGGAGTCCTGGCCGCATGCTTAATGGCTTATGGCTCGAACTCGGCGACCCCGATCATGGTCTGCGCGGCGGGTGCGGGCGCGCTGTTCCTGTGGCCCTTTCGGGACTCGTTGAAGTGGTTCCGGCGTGGAGCGGTGGCCATGATTATCGGCCTCCAACTCGTGATGAAGGCGAACGTCTGGGCCCTGATCGAGCGGGTGCGCATCGGCGGGGGAACCAGTTTCCACCGCTACGAACTGGTGAACGGTTTCATCGTGCACTTCTTTCAATGGTGCCTCATCGGCGTGAGATCCACAGCCGGCTGGGGATGGTTCACCTTCGATCAGGCCAATGAGTACGTCTACGTTGGCGCAAACGGCGGGCTGCTGACTTTCATCTTCTTCATCGCCATCCTGGTGTATTGCTGCAAGGGCTTGGGGAACGCTCGCAAAGCTCCCGGCCAGGACCGCGCCACGCAGTGGTTCCTCTGGGGGCTCGGTTCATTTCTCTTTGCCCACATGGTCGCCTTTTTCGGCCTCTCCTACTTCGACCAGGTGCAAATCCAGCTTTACTTGCTTTTTGCCATGATCGCTTGCATCACCGCGCCGTTCTGGAAAACAGCCCAACAGACCGAGCCCGCCGAAGAGTCCTACGTTCGCTCGCCGGGCTGGGCTCCGCTGCGCCCGCGCCCGCAGCTGAAGACCCAGACGTCGACCGTTTCGAAGAACGTGACGGAAGCCCGGCCCGTCGGCCTGCTGAATCGCAGGCTAGGCCGTGTCGCCGGCGCCATCCATCGCCAAATTGCAGAGGACGAGAGGAACTAGGATGACCACTCGACGTGAAGCGGTCCGGGAAGCCTTTGCTCAACCCGCTTGGTATCTGAACCGCCGCTCCTACAACATCGCCATTCGCGTGGAGACCGTTCAGGAATTCCTTCGGGGAAGAAAATTCAGTCGCGTGCTGGATGTAGCATGCGGCGACGGCTCGGCCTCGATTCCTTTGCTCCAGGGCATCCAAGGGCTGACCCTCCTCGACATGTCCGCCGGGATGCTGGAGGTGGCCGGCCGCAAGATTCCCGCCGCCTTGCAAGGCAAGGTTCGGTTTATTAACGACGATTTCCTGCGGGCCGACCTGGAACCCGGCTCTTTCGACCTGATCATCTGCCTGGGGCTTATCGCCCACGTGGATTCGCCCGGCGACGTAATCGCCAGGATCGCCAGCCTTCTGGCCCCCGGGGGAATCGTGGTCATGGAGAGCTCGGATGCGGGTAACTTCCTCAACTCCATAACCGTGGCGCACCATCGCATCCTTGAAGTCCTCGGACGCATGAGGTACGAGCTGAAGCTCACGACCCGCCACGACGTGATTGGAATGTTCGAGGCCCAAGACCTCCGCCTGCGCGCCATTTACCGCTACTCCTTGCCCGCGGTCCTTCCCGCCCTCGAGCGCGTGATTCCGCAGAAGATGCTCTATCACCTGATCCATATCGTGTACGGTTCTGCGCGTCGCAATCGGAACGCCTGGCTGGGCAAAGAATGCCTGTATCTCTTTGAGTCGCCAGGACCTTCCGCCCCTGCAACGGAGGAGAGAAAGGAAGTTTCCGCGGAAACGCTGAACTGAACCCAGGACACCGCCCGTTCATTCGAAATCTGACATGGACCCGAATTGCGCAATTTGCGGCAACGCGCGGTCGAACAAGCTCCATCGCGCTCGCGAGATGATGCTTGGACTCCGGACAACGTTTGAATACATGGAGTGTGCCAACTGCGGATGCTTGCAACTCCTCACCCGACCCGAGAACTTGGCAGAATACTACCCTGCGACCTATCACAGCTTTGCAGAACCAAAACGTCCCGTGAACTTCTTGGGACGCGCAAAACAGACGATCAGAAGGTCGAGGAACCGCGCATTGCTTGGCAACGCGGGCTTTGTCGGCCAAGCCCTGACCTATTTCTTCGAGTTTCCCAAGCTGAGATCTCTGGCCTTCCTTCGCACCGCCCCGGAAACCCGGATATTGGACGTCGGCTGTGGATCCGGCGAACTCCTGCTCGAGTTGGCTGACCTGGGTTTCCGCAACCTCCTGGGCATCGACCCCTTCATCTCCTCGGACATTCGCTATGCAAGCCTTACCGTCAGGAAGGGCACACTTTCCGATCTCGCTGGTACCACCTGGGATGTGATCATGTTCCACCATTCCTTTGAGCACATCCCAGAGCAACGCGAAACCCTCCGGCAAGCCCGGCAGTTGCTGCGACCGGGCGGGCAATGCTTGATTCGTATTCCTGTTGTTTCGACTCCCTGGTTCACATACGGCGTCGACTGGGTGGAGCTGGACGCGCCTCGCCACTTCTTTCTTCACACCGAGAGAGGTATGGGCCTTCTGGCCGAGTCAGTCGGCTTCGAGCTCGCAACCATCAGGTATGACTCCGGCGAGTTTCAGTTCTGGGGAAGCGAGCTCTATCGTCGGGGGCATCATTTGTGCGAATTGAAGCAACGCCCCCTCCACAACTTCTTTTCGCGCCAACAATTGAGGAAGTTCCGAAGGCAAGCCCGGAAGCTCAACAGGGAAGGTAAGGGCGGCCGTGCCGCTTTCTACCTCCAAAGGACGACCCCGTGCAACCAAGCAGAGCCTAAAGAACCGGCCTCCCCTTCTCACGGGCGATAGTCAAAGAAGGAACTGGACCTTGAAACCGCCCGTTTACTGTACCGCTGACCAGTTGTGGCCCCGCGCAGCAGGCCGTAACATCGTCTCCGTAAGGGCAGACTGCTTACGGAGGGCATGGCTGTGCGCAAAACGACTTGGTCCTGTGCGAAGCGAATTGGGGGCCCGATCTTGATCCTTCTCTCGCTCGCGCTCATTCCCGGAGCTGCCGCCGCCTCCACCCATTACATTTCCTCGTCCCTGGGGAATGACTCGAATAGCGGGACTTCCACGACGAGCCCATGGGCCCACGCTCCCGGAATGAAAACTTGCGCTGCTAACTGCGCCGCTTACACCCCCGTGGCCGGCGATCAATTCATCTTTTATGGCGGGGATACCTGGACGGTCTCCAATTTCCAATGGAATATCCGCTGGTCCGGCTCCAGCGGGAGCCCCATCTATTTCGGTGTGGACACTACCTGGTATAACGGCAGTGTGTGCGGCTCCGCCTTCTGTCAGCCCATTTTCGACTTTCAGAACACGATTGTTAGTTCAACGTGCAGCGGCGTAACCTGCGCGGGTGTGTTCGTGCAAGCCAATTACGTCACCATCGACAATATCGAGTTCCTGCACTTCCGGATGCCTAACGCCAACATCCGCAGCCAATTTCGCGCGGATATCATTCACGGCCCGGACACAGGCGGCGGCACTCAAGCCTACGGGGACGTCATCCAAAACTGCCTGTTCAAAGATTGGGGCATGGAAGGAACAGTCGCCCCTGGAACGAGTGCGGACCTGGGGCAGGCCGCCGTAAACGGCGGCTTTTTGGGCACTTCGGCCCTCCAATTCATCGGCAACACCATCGACGATCAGAACGGCTCGTGCGGCAGCCCCACAACCGGATGCTATACGGGGGCAGGGATCGCGGCCGGCTACATCACCAAGAGCAACGTTTGCCGCTACACGAACAACTGCTTCGACGTGGCCGTTCCCGGGACACTGCTCGAAGGAAACGTCATCCACGATATGTACCTGTCGACCGACACGGCTAGCGGCAGCGATACCGGTAACCACGAAAACCAGATTTACGGGAAGTGTTGGGGCTATTACATCGGCAACGTGGTCTACAACACCCCGGCCGGCGCGACCCTCCAGCTTTATCCATCGTCTACCTGCCAGATTGCGGGGCAGACCTTCTACACGGCCAACAACATGTTTGACATGTCGGGCAGCTACAGTAACTGCTGGGTGGACCGCGGCCCTTGGAATTTCTATCACTACAACGACACATGCAAGACGCCCAGCGCCACCGCTTATTTTTCTCGCTCGTCGGACGGTGGCGGCTGCCCCAACAGCATTCACATCATCAATGCAGACGTCATCCTCGACAGCTATGGGGGGACCACTTCGCCGCAGACGACTTCTGCCACAGGGACGTCGCTCACGCCATTCGCCAATGTGGATAGCGGATGCAGCACCGCAGTGAGCGTCACAACCAGTGTGGGCATGAGCACGGCTGCGGCAAACAACCAAGGATATTCGCTAAGCAACTGGTGGCAGCCTACCCTGGCGAGCAACGCCACGGTCGGCGTGGGTACCAATGAATCCTCCCAGTGCTCGGGATCTTTCGCGAGCCTGTGCAGCGCCCTCAACCCCACCGATCCTCTGGTTTCGCTGGTTTCCCGGCTGACCAGCACATCCTGGGACGTCGGAGCCTACCAGTTCTCTGGTACCACGGATGCGTCCTCGACCACACTGGCGCCGCCCACGGGCTTGAGCGCGACCGTTTACTAGCGTCTTCGCTTGGCGAGCGCGTCTCGAACCAACATTGGTTATTTGAGGGGCTGCCCTCATCGGCCCTTGCAACGATCCATCGCTTACAATCAGCACGATAAGCACACATGAGCCTACCTCCCACCGGCGGCTTCGACAGCGAGCCGCGTCTCCCGTCTCAGCCTCCCGCCCGAAGGCCGCTGAGCCAACAGCTTGTCCGCAACGTGGCCTTTTCCGTGGTGCGCAAGCTGGTGTCCGGGCCGATATTCCTATTACTTGTGCCCTTCATCCTGCACAGGGTGGGGACGCTCGGATACGGCGTCTGGTCCGTCTTGGGGACCATCATCGGGCTCGGATGGGTGCTGGACATGGGGCTCGGCAACAGCGTGATGAAGTTTGTCGCCGAATACACCGGCAAGAAAGACACGTTGCAGCTGCGCCGCCTGTTGGATACCGCTCTTGCTATCTATCTTCTGATCGCCGCGGCGGCTGTAGCCGCCTTGGTTCTTCTTGCCCGGCCTATCATTGGCGAATTGTTTCGCGGACCGCAGGCTCCGTCCGCGGGGGAGATTCTGCCCCTATGGGCCCTGCTGTTGCCCATCGTCGGCCTGGATCTGCTCGGCAAACCGTTCCTTGCGGCGCTCAACGGCTTCCAGCGCCTCGATCTGGTCAACGTGATTCTCTTTTGCAGCGCGGCCACAAATGCTTCTCTCACCGTGGTCTTTCTTTCTCTGGGATTCAAGGTGCCCGGACTGCTCTGGGCCACCCTGCTCGGTATCGTGGTGGCCCTTGTTCTCAGCGCCGCGACGGCCCTGCACCTGCTTCCCTGCGGAATTCCGAATCCGTTTCGCTTTCATCTGCGCACCGCAAAAAGGCTTTGCACCTTCAGCCTGGCTGTTTTTTCCGGGGCCATCATGAGCACGTTGCAGGGGCAGATCGAAAAATTGTACCTGGCGCGCCTGGTCGGTGTCGTTCCAGTGGGCTGGTATGGAATGGCTTATGACGCAGCCACCAAGGTTCGGCGAGTCCCGGATTTGCTCCTCACTCCGGTGATGCCCGCCGCTTCGGAACTGGACGCCTCGAACGAGCGGCGCAAGGTCGCCCAGCTATATTTCCGGGCCCACAAGTACACCGCGGTCGCCATTATTCCGTTGGTTGCTTTCGCTCTCGTCGATTCCAGAATTCTGATGAGCGTGTGGCTCGGTCCCAAGCTCAGCTTCATCGCCGTGCCTTTCGCGCTGCTCACGATCGGCAGTCTCTACTACCAGATGGCCTCGCCGATCTTTGCAGTGCTTACCGGGCGCGGCATTCTTCGCCCCACCGTCATCACCACCATTGTGGTGACCGTCTCGAACCTCATCTTAAGCTTCATCTTCATCCTGCGCTGGGGCCTGATCGGCGCCGCCTGCGGTGCCGTCTTGCCCATCGTGATTGGCAATACGTACTACTTCTGGACTACGGGAAAATACCTCGAAATTCGGTTTCTCGCGGTGTTGCGGAGCGCCTATTTGAAACCGGCGCTGTCCGCGCTGGCTGCATGCGTCGCTGCGTCTGCCATCAATCTGCTGGTGACCAACCTTTGGATCGAGCTCCTCGCCGGTTTGGCCGCTTTCGCCATCGTCTATTTCGGCGCGCTCATCCTTTTGCGCTTCTTCGATGAGTTTGACTGGTCCAAGCTCGAAACCCATCTCCCGCTCGCTCGCCATGCCAGAAAGTTCGTCCAAATTCCCTACGGAGCCCGGAACGTATGACGAAGCTGGTTCAGAAACCCGCTTCCAACGACGCACCGAACGGAGTTTCCGGACCGGTTCGCGACTCCGCCGTTTCCCGCTGGCTGCTGAAGTGGCATCTGCCGCCCTCCCTTCGTCGCGGGATTCCGCAACCTTTCGCCGTTTGGCTGCGGCGAACCCGGGCGGAGCTCGTTTCAGGCCGGCTTCCGCGCGATCAAGACTTTAGCCTGACGCCAGAGGACGTTTCGGCCAGCGCAGCGATGTCCGTCGTTATCCCAATTCACGACGCCCCAGCGGTAACACGCCGGTGCCTGGCGAGCCTGGAAAGGTACGCCCCCGAAGCAGAAATTATCCTGGTCGATGACGCCTCGCGCCTCAGTGAGACTTCGCAAATCATTTCTGATTTCGGCAACCGGCGAGGATGGAGAATCGTCCGCCACGAGAAATCCCAGGGCCATAGCCGGGCTTGCGAAGCGGGCGCCAGATTCGCCACGCGCCCATACCTTTGCCTGCTGAACTCCGACACGGTCGTCACCCCATGGGTCTGGCGCCTTGTCAAGAGCGCCTTCCAGCAGGATCCCGCCATTGGCGTCGCGGGTCCCTCTACGAGTTCTTCTGGAAACGAGCAGCGCCTGGAGACCGCTTCCACACTGTGCACGTATTGGAGCGACGATCAGATTTGCGCGTTCGCGCAGACCCTTCTCCATGGGTCTCACCAACCGGCGCTGTGCGACTTGCCCTGGGCCTCTGGTTTCGCCCTCTTCATCAAGATCGATCTGTGGAGAGAACTGGGCGGGTTCGATCTGAGCCTGCCCGACTACGGCAACGAACGCGAACTCTGCTTGCGCGTGGCGCAGCGCGGCCATCGAATCGTGTGGGTCCGCAACGCTTATATCCATCATTTCGGTCAGCAGAGCTACGGCACCCAGATCGGAATGAAGGGGATTCGTGCGCGGTGCCGCAACGCCATGTCTTACATCGGATTGAAAACTCGGTCAGGGACCGGTGCATGTTGAGAACGGGCCCGCTCGTCAGCGTCGTCATTCCGACCTACAACCGCTCTGCGGTCATCGGCCGCACGATCGAGGACGTTCTCAAGCAAACCTACTCGAATCTGGAAATCATCATTGTTGACGACGGCTCGACCGACGACACCGAAGCGGCCTTGAAGCGCTTTGGCAACTCGATTCGCTATGTGAAGCAGGAAAACGCCGGGCCGGCGGCGGCGCGCAATCGGGGCATCGAGATCGCCCGGGGTGAAATCATCGCTTTCCAGGATTCGGATGACCTTTGGCACCCTTCGAAGATCGAACGCCAGGTAAGCTTGCTTGAGAACGCCGGCCCGGCTGTTCCTTGCTGCCTCTGCAACACGACGCTCTGCTTCGCCGATGGCCGCGTCACCACCTCGTTTCGGAATGCGCCAGTCGACCCGCCTATCGAAGAAGGCATCTGGACCAACCCGGCAGCGGTGCTCACCACCCGTTTCATCCTGTTCGATCAAGCGGTCGCGATCCGGGCCGCTGTTCTGCGCAAGATCGGCGGTTTTGACACCACGCTGAAATATTTGGAGGATTACGAATTGCCCCTGCGCCTGGCCCTGGAGGGACCTTGGGCGTTCATCCGCACCCCGCTCGCCACTTGGAGGCAAGGGTCCGTTCACAGCTGGTCCCAGAAAGCCTCCGAAGAGGCGCTGCTCACGCAGGAATGCCAGATCGCGCTCAGGCGGCGCATTCTGCAGAGGCTCCAGGACAGGAACGGTGATGCGGAACTCCAGGTCCTGATGCGGCGACATTTGAGCCGCGCGCAGCGCGAGTTCCGAGATCTTCGAATGATTTGCGGCGAGTCTCGCCTGACGCGATCCGCGGGACGCCTGTTCTTGCAGCTTGAGCGATATCGTGCGTCAGTGGGACGCCGGCTCCCGGGGTATCCCCGCATGAGCGTCAAGCCTGTTGCCGCCGCGACGGTGCCGCTCCAGGAATGCTCGCCGGGCGAACCCCTCGTGTCGGCCGAACCAGCGACGTCAAACCAAGCCCTGCGGGTGGACAAATAAGAACACGGCGCGATACGACGCCTGAGCGCGACACGATGCACTGTTGTCGCACGCGCTTCTCTTTCGCTTTTCGCCGCCTTCGCGGCGCGTGACTCACCGACGCCATGCTAAGACGCTGCACCAAACTCCTGATCAGCTTCGTGTTCCTCGCGGCCACGCGTTGCGCGGCCTCGATCGCAGCTCTCTTTGGGCGGCGCAGCTCGCCGCGTTGCGTCGTTCTCTACTATCACGCCGTGCTCCCTGAACAGCGCGGGCGTTTCGCGCGCCAAATGGACATCTTGCTCCGCTGGGCCACACCCGTTCGCGCAGATTTAACCGGCCCTCTGCCGCCGGGGAAACACTACGCAGCGGTCACCTTTGACGACGGTTTTCAAAGCGTCCTGCACAACGCCCTTCCGGAGTTGGAGCAAAGGCGAATTCCCTCGGCCATTTTTGTGGTGACGTCCTGCCTGGGACAACCTCCCGGATGGCTCGGCGACGGATATTCCGCCAATCAGTCGGAAATCACGATGACCGCGGATCAGTTGCGCTCTCTGCCGCCTTCCCTCGTGACCCTCGGATCGCATACCGTTTCTCATCCCTATCTGACCCGCTTGCCTGCTGCCGAAGCCCGGCGGGAAATCGAGGATTCGCGTCGCGATTTGCAGGCGTTGGCCAACTGCGGTCCCGTCGCTCTCTTCAGCTTTCCTTATGGCGCCGCCAGCCCGGAGTTGATCACTTTGTGCCGCGAGGCCGGATACCAGCGCGCTTTCACCATCGAACCTGTGTTAGCATTCTCGGGACTGGGACAGTTCGTTACAGGGCGTGTGTCCGTCAATCCCACGGATTGGCCTGTCGAGTTTTGGCTGAAATTGCTGGGCGGCTATCGCTGGCAAGCGGCGGCTTCTAAAGTGAAGCGCCAAGTTCGCTCGGCAGGGCCGTTCCGGGGACGCGCGCGCACCCTGGAGCAGGACCGGAAGGAGTCGGTCATCAGTCATGCCGCTCGCTGAAGCCCTCCTCGGCTCGACGGCTATGAACGCTTGTTTCGCAACTCAAGGTATGTCCCTGTTGGCCAATCCCTCGAGCGGCAATCCCGCGAATGTGGTCGGTCCCGTTTTTTGCCCTGTCTCACGATCCACAAGTGAGGGACGCCGGTGACGCCCAATCCTCATTCTCGGACTTGGGGGACGTCGGGCGCCGCGCCGGCCATGGCCAAGGAAAGGGAAACTTCGGGCGGCGTAGCTTTGGACGTGAAAGCGCAAGTGTTTCAGTTGAATCCGTTGCGCGATGCGCGGTGGGCGGAGTTTGTTTCCCGTCATCCCCATGGCTCGGTTTTCCACTCCGTTGGCTGGCTTGAAAGCTTGCGACGAACCTACGGGTATGAGCCGATGGTCTACACGACGACGCCGCCCGGCTCGGAACTCACAAATGGTCTCGTGCTCTGTAACGTGCAGAGCCTCCTCACCGGCCGGCGCGCCGTTTCGCTTCCCTTTTCCGACCACTGCCAGCCTTTGGTCGACAGCAGTGAAGATTTGGACGCCATCCTGAGTCACATCACCGACTCCATGCCGGCCGAACGTTGGAAGTATTTCGAACTGCGCCCACGTTGGAGCGAGTGCGTTTCGCGGGAATGCCGGACCACGATGGGCTGCAGCGACCGGTACCTCCTGCACGCCATTGATCTTCGCCCCGACATCGACACTCTCTTCCGCAATCTGCAAAAGAGCTCGGTACAACGCAAGATTCGCCGCGCCGAGCGCGAGCGCCTTGAGTATGAAGAGGGATGTTCCGAACGCCTCTTGCGGCAGTTCTACGATCTTCTCATATTGACGCGGCGGCGCCATGGCGTTCCGCCGCAGCCCCTGGTCTGGTTCCGCAATCTCATGGCTGCCCTGCCGGACAAAGCGCTGATCCGCATGGCCTCCAAGGACGGCGTGCCCGTTGCCAGCATTCTGACGATCTCTCATGAGCGGTCGCTGGTGTACAAATACGGCTGCTCGGATGCCCGATTCCACAATTTGGGCGGGACAGCGCTCCTCTTCTGGAGAGCGATTCAGGACGCCAAGCGCTCGGGAGCGGTGGAATTTGATATGGGCCGGTCGGATTGCGCCAACGCGGGGCTCATCTCGTTCAAGGAAAACTGGGGTGCCGCGCGTTCTTGCCTGGATTATTGGCGCTGTTCCGCCAACGGCGCCTCGATCCAATCCGGGTCGTCCCGGCGGCGACGTGCCGTGGAAGCGGTGTTCTCGCGAATGCCGAATGCGCTCCTCAGGGTTGCCGGAAAGCTTTTGTACCGTCATATCGGGTAAGGAGAGGAATCGATTCTGATTTGGCAGGAGTCCCGGCTCTAAAAATGTGCAGCGCCTTCGCCAACTATTTTAAGTGTCCCGCCGAGTTCGCCAACTTTCGGCCGTGTGAGGGCCTGACGGGACCCAAGCGCTTCTTCCGCTTTGGTCCCGACGTGATCTGCTACGGCCGGTTTGCTTCCCGGGACGACGCGGGCCGTCCAGGCGCTTCGGTGGAAGATGTGCTGGATTCCGTAACGCTGGAGGGCGATGCGTGCTCTTTCCCCTTTGATCCGGACGAAGTGGTCGAGAATCTCCGCCTCGAACGCTACCTGCCCACCTTCCAGGCCAACGGTCACGAGTCGGTCCGCAGCACTTTTGTCCGCAACGCCTACTATGCGGTGCGGCCGCTCTTGCCTGTCGCTGTGCGCAAGCACCTCCAGCGCATGGCCTTGCGCGGGTGGGACCAGCGTCCCTTCCCCAAGTGGCCCGTGGACCACACGGTGGAATCGATTTTCGAAAGAATGCTGATGCTTTCCTTGCAGGCCAACCGCGTGGAATCCATCCCCTTCATTTGGTTTTGGCCCGACGGATTGTCCGCCTGCGCGGTCATGACGCACGACGTGGAAACCAGCCGGGGCCGCGATTCCTGCATGGCCCTCATGGATCTCAATGACTCGTTCGGCGTCAAATCGTCGTTCCAGCTGGTTCCCGAAGAACGCTACTCCATTCCTGAGAAACTGCTGCGCCTGATCCGTGAACGCGGTTTCGAGATCAACGTGCACGATCTAAACCACGACGGCAATTTATTCCGCGACCACAATGAATTCCTGCGCCGCGCGGCCAAAATCAATCAGTACGTGCGCGACTTTGGAGCCGTGGGGTATCGCTCCGGAGTGCTCTATCGCAATCCGGATTGGTACGACGCTTTCGATTTCTCTTACGATATGTCCGTCCCCAACGTAGGACATCTGGACCCGCAGTTCGGCGGCTGCTGCACCACCAAACCCTTCTTCATCGGCAAGATTCTCGAGATCCCGGTTACGGCCGCGCAGGACTACACCCTCTTTCACATCCTGCAGCAGTACTTGACCGAACTTTGGAAGAAACAGATTGAGCTGATTTCCGCGAAGCACGGCATGGCCAACTTCGTTGTTCATCCCGACTACGTCATGGAGCCGCGCGCCCGCAAAGTCTATGCCGAGCTGCTCCTGCACCTCTGCGACCTGCGGCGCGACGCTGGCCTTTGGATCGCACTGCCCCGCGAAGTGGACGCCTGGTGGAGAGCGCGGACCCAGATGACGCTCGTGCGCGACGGCGATCGCTGGCGCATTGAAGGCGCGGACAGCCACCGCGCCCGCATCGCCTACGCGCGCATCGAACAGGGCCGGCTGGTTTACGACTTCGAATTGCAACCCGATCGAACAGCTCTGCAGAACCGGGCATGATGGCTGCAAACATCCTCGGAAATGAGCGGGCGGAACAGCGGCGTAACGCCCTCTTTTTCGCGGTCGTGGCCCTTTCGGCCGTGGTGTTCTGGAGCCCGCTGTTCCAGTTGGTCACCTACGCGCTGCACCACGACTTTTGTTCCCAGATTCTGATCGTTCCGTTCATCAGCTTTTATTTGCTCTACATCGAGCGAAAGCGCATTCTCGCGGCTCCCCGCTATGCGCCGAAATCGGGGCTCGTCCTGATCGTCGTTGGCGTCGGGATTGGATCGTGGGCTGCGCTCAGCCTGTCTCGAACCGGCGCGGACTGGCTCTCGGTCTTCGCGCTGGCCCTGGCCCTGATCTGGATCGGCGGTTTCCTCGCCTGCTACGGCCTGCCGGCTGCCCGTTCAGCCGCTTTCCCCCTTCTGTTTCTGATTCTGATGATTCCTCCTCCGCAGACGGTGTTGAACCACATCGTCTATTGGCTGCAGGAGGGTTCCACAGAGGTATCTTTCCTTCTCTTCAAGGCGCTCGATATTCCGGTACTGCGCCAGGGATTCATTCTTTCCGTTCCAGGCGTTCGGATCGAGGTTGCGCAGGAATGCAGCAGCATACGCTCCAGCATCGCCCTGTTCATCACCTGCCTGCTGGCGGGTCATCTGTTCCTGCGGAGCGGGTGGAAGACGGCCGTGCTGGTGATTTTGTCTCTGCCGCTTTCGGTCATCAAGAACGGAATCCGCATCAGCACGCTCACTCTCCTGAGCCTCTACGTCAATCCAGGGTTCCTGCACGGCAGGCTTCATCGTGACGGCGGTTTCGTTTTCTTCTTGATCGCGCTGGCCCTGTTGTTTCCCGTTTTCCTTGCGCTGGAGAAGTCGGAGCGCCGCGCCGGCTCGCCTCCCGCGAGTGGGATTACTCTTCAGAAGGAAGTCCTGAAAGGCTGAACTAATTCCTCGCCGTCCTCGGCCCGGAGTTTCCATTTCATATGAATACGATTGATGCCGTCATCCTGGGAGCCGGTCCCTATGGCCTCGCTGCCGGGGCGCACTTGCGGAAGATTGCGGGTCTCGAATTCCGCGCGTTTGGCGAACCCATGTCGTTCTGGAGCACGTGCATGCCGGCGGGCATGCTTCTGCGCTCGTCGTGGGAGGCCTCGCACATCGCCGATCCGCAACGCGCTCTGACGCTCGACGCCTATCGCAGCGTGAACGGGAACCATATGTCCGCTCCCGTGTCGCTCGAACGCTTCGTCGAATACGGCCTGTGGTTTCAGCGAGCGGCCCTGCCGCAATTGGAGCAGAAAAAGATCTCCTCCATAGATGCGGACTCGGGCGCGTTTCGCATTCTTCTCGAGGATGGCGAGGAAGTCCGCGCGCGCCGCGTGGTCATCGCCGGGGGAATCGGCGCGTTTGCCCGGCGGCCTGCGGAGTTCAGCGCATTGCCCGCTTCACTGGTCACGCACACATCGCAGCACCGCGATCTGCGGCAATTCCGGTCCAAACGAATCGCGGTCATCGGAGCGGGGCAAAGCGCGCTCGAATCGGCCGCGCTGCTGCACGAAGCGGGAGCGGAGGTGGAGGTTCTGGCGCGCATCGCCCAAATCCATTGGCTCGGCTGGAAAGCCCGGTTGCAACGCCTCGGGCCCTTCGCCAAGCTCTTTTACTCCTGGACCGACGTGGGGCCGGCCGGCATCAGCCGGATTGTTTCCGCTCCCCGCTTGCTTCAGCAGTTCCCCCGCGACGTCCAGGACAAGCTTCGCAAACGCTCCATTCGTCCGGCGGGCGCTCACTGGCTTTCCGAGCGGCTGAAAACCGTGCGCATGACGCTGGGAGTTCAGGTGAATGCGGCCCAGGAAACGAGCGGTCGCGTGCGTCTCCATCTGAGCGATTCCACCGAGCGCGTCGTGGACCATGTCATTTTGGGAACGGGCTATCGCGTCGACGTCTCTCGTTACCCCTTTCTTTCGCCTCGCATCGTTCAGCAGCTGCGTCTGGTCGATGGCTTTCCTCAACTGCACGATGCCTTTGAGTCCTCCGTTCCAGGACTTCACTTTCTGGGAGCGCCCGCGGGTCACACCTTCGGCCCGCTGATGTATTTCGTTTCTGGAACCAGATTTGCTTCTCGTCTCCTTTCATCGCACCTGAGTAAAAATCGCACTTAAGAGGAAACCCCTTGAGCGAACCCGGTGTTCTTTTGCCTCTCAGCCACGAACTGGAACATATGAAATCGCATCCCGGCAGTCCGCCGGGCGGCGTCGTGCTCGGCGGCGATTATCAAGGCCTTGGAATCGTGCGCAGTTTGGGGCGCCACGGAATTCCTACGTGCGTGATCGACGACGAATACTCGATTGCTCGCCACTCGCGCTACGCTACCCTCGGTATTCGCGTCCCCAATCTGCGCGATGAAGGCGTCCTGGTAAAAACGCTCTTGCAGTTGGGAGAGCGCTTCGGCCTGAAAAAATGGGTTCTTTTTCCCACCCGCGACGAGCAGGTTGCGGCGCTTTCGCGCCACCGCGCCATGCTGTCCCAGTTTTTCCGCGTGCCCGTGCCCGCCTGGGACACCATCCAGTGGATGTGGGACAAGCGCAACACCTACCATTTGGCCAAACAGCTCCGCATTCCCTTCCCGGAAACGCGTTTTCCGCAGGATTTGGCCGATCTCGACCAGCTCGATCTGGCGTTTCCGGTTGCCGTCAAGCCCGCCATCAAGGAGCATTTCTTCTACGCCACCAGGGCGAAAGCCTGGCGCGCGGACGACCCGAAGGAACTGCGACAGCTGTTTGCTCGCGCCTCCCGCATCGCTGGACGCGGAGAGATCATCGTCCAGGATCTAATTCCGGGAAACGGCAAGCACCAGTTCGGCTACTGTGCCTTCTTCAAGGACGGCAAAGCGGTGGGAAGCATGGTCAGCCGGCGCAGCCGCCAGCACCCCCACGAGTTCGGGCGCGCCAGCACCTTTGTCGAGACTATCGACTTGCCCGCGCTCGAAACACTCTCCGAGCGCTTCCTGCAAGCCACCAATTACTATGGGCTGGTCGAGGTCGAATATAAACTGGATCCGCGCGACGGCCAGTTCAAGCTCCTCGACGTGAATGCACGCACGTGGGGCTATCACACCCTGGGCACGCGGGCCGGTGTGGACTTCCCCTATCTCCTATATCTGGACCAGACCGGTCACCCCGTCCAACCCACGCGCGGCCTGCCGGGACTCTCCTGGGTTCGCCTGCTGACCGATGTTCCCACCGGCCTCGTCGACATTTTTAGCGGGCGGACCAAACTCAATGAGTACATTCGTTCCCTGCGCCATTTCCACACCGAAGCCGTGTTCAATCGCGAAGATCCCCTCCCAGGGCTCCTCGAGTGCGCCCTGCTTCCCTATCTGTACATGAAACGAGGCTTCTGATCGGGCCCTTGTTTCTCTTGGCTCCTCTGCCTCCACGCCTCCGCGCATTCTTCGGAGCCGCTCAGCGGAACGCGCCCGCCTCCCAATAGCGAACGGACATTCCCCTGCCCTCCACCACAACCGCCCCCGCGTATTCGGGCGCCGGCTCGAAGGAGAGCAGTTCCCAGCGGAAGCCGTCCGCCGCGCGCAATTCTTCCGGGCGTCCCGGCGTCAGCGACACGCGGAAGCTCGTGAGCGGAATCTGCAGCCCTTCTCCACGGGCTTTGATGTAGGCTTCCTTGCGCGTCCAGCAGAGAAAGAACGCCTCCGCGCGCGCTTCCGCCGGCAGCGCATTCAGTTCCGCCACTTCCTCCGGCGCAAAATAGCGCTGCGCGATCTCAGTCCCGCCGAAATCGGCTCGAACTCGCTCCACATCGATTCCCAAAGGTATGCCAAGCGCAAACGCGTAAGCCGCCAGCCCGTGCGAATGCGACACATTAAAGCTCACGCGCACTGCGGCGGAGGAAGGCGAGGCAAGCGACGGCTTGCCCTGCGGCCCGTATTCGAATTCAATTTCTGCGGGCTGGCAGCCGGCATAGCCCGCCAGAAGTTCGCGCAACAGGCCGCGCGCCACGATGAAACGGTCACGATCGCGCGGAAAAACGAAGCGCTCGGCGCGCGCTTTCTCGGCCGAATCGAGGTGTGCGCGCAGCCGGGAAAGAACGGCCGGCTCGACGCTTTGCGAAGCCCGCCAAATGTGCACCTCGTTCTTCGCGAGGGTTGGCGGGACACTCGGACTCGTCCATTCGCGCTTGTTCGCCATTTGCGTAGGCGTGCGATCCTATCTTACTTGTTCCGTCGTGTTCCAGCCCGACGAGCAGGGTGTGAATCATTCCGCTAGCCCGCCTGGTTTCCTGAGCGAGAGCCTAAGCTGCGGCTTTCATGAAAAACGCCGGCCGTTCTTGACCGGCATGATTGCGCTTGCTATGTTTCGTTGACTCGCCTCAAGCGCGCGAATGTGGGCATAAACGCTGTCGAAGTGCGCCAGCTCGCGCTGGTCCCGGCTCTCAGCGCAAAGCGTTCAGTCATGGCTACAACCTTATTGACGGTCAAGCACCTGGGAATCTCGTTCGGCCATCGCGCGGTCATTCAGGATCTGAGCTTTGAGATCGGCTCGGGCGATTGCCTGGCCATCATCGGTCCCAACGGTGCGGGAAAAACGGTGCTCCTGAAATCGCTGATGGGAATGCTGTCTCACAGCGGAGAAATTCGCTGGAGCGAGGGCGCCCGCCTGGGGTACGTCCCGCAGAAAGTGGCCGCGGACTGGCACCTTCCGCTGCGCGCGCGAGACCTTCTCGTCGCCAAGCTGCGCACGCTGAAGCTGCCGGAGGAGGAACTGCGCTCGGTCTGCTCCCAAGTCGGCCTCTCCGCTGAGGTCCTCAACGGGACCATGGGCAGCCTGTCGGGCGGACAGTTCCAGAAAGTGCTGATTGCCTTTGCCCTGGTCGGCCGCCCCAACGTTTTGCTATTTGACGAGCCCACGGCCAGCCTCGACGAACTCACCGAAGATCGCGTATATGAGCTGCTTCATTTCCTGCAGAAGGAGCAGGGCATCACAGTTGTGCTGGTTTCTCACGATCTGAGCGTCGTCTATCACTATGCCACGCAGGTTCTCTGCCTCAGCAAGGGGATGACCTGCATGGGTCCGCCCCACGAAATCCTGACGCCCGATCGCCTCGAAGAATTGTATGCCGCTCCGCCAAAGTATTATCGCCACGCCGACGTGCACGATCGTCACGCCGAATTCGATTCGCCCGGGCGGGAAGAATGAACGCCGGCTCGATCTACACGCTCGTTCTCGCTCTGCTGTTCGCCGTCGCCGCCGGCCTGGTCGGTTCGTTCGCCCTGATGAAGCGCATGCTGCTGGCCAGCGACGTCATCTCTCACCTGGCGCTCCCTGGACTCGGCCTCGCCTTTCTTTTCAAATTCAATCCCATTGCCGGCGGCGCAGGCACTCTGTTTTTCGGAACGCTGTTGGTCTGGCGCCTTCAGAAGAGAACCGGCCTCGCAACGGACGCCGCGATTGGAGTCGTATTCGCGGCGGCGCTGGCTATCGGAGCGCTCATCACGCCGCGGGAAGATCTGGTCGAGGCCCTGTTTGGAAATTTCCAGGGGCTTTCGCTGCCAGGTTTTCTCCTGGGTCTCGCAGGCGTTTTTCTGGTGATCGCGGCCGTCTTTCAGCTGAAAGACCGCCTCACCCTGTCGCTCTTTTCGCCGGAACTGGGCGCCGCCACCGGCCTGAACGTCGACCGCCTCGATCTCGCCTTTCTCTTTATTTTCAGCTTGACCGTCTTGATCGGACTCCGCTTCATGGGCGCGTTGCTCGCCAGCGCTTTGATCATCCTGCCGGCCGCCACGGCCCGCCGCCTCACGGATCGCCTCGCGCAATTCATCCTGGTGTCGATGGCCCTTAGCGTGGCTTCGGTCGCCTTTGGATTCCTGATCAGCCGGATGGTCGCGCGAACCTTCACGGTTGGCCCCACCATTGTGATTGTCTCCGCGTTCCTGTTTGGCTGCAGCCTGGTTGCCAAGAATCGCGAGAAGGCTGACGTTGCCGCGCGCTGAACCGCACGATATATTCGAGCCCATGCCGCCGTCTCTCAAACTGCCACAATCTCCTTGTTCCGTCCGCCGCTGCGGAGATGAGAACTCCGCCCTGCTGCCTCCCAGGAGAGTCCATTGCGCTATCTCGTGACCGGAGGCGCTGGTTTCATCGGCTCGCACATCGTGGAGGAACTGGTCCGGCGCGGCCACCACGTGATCGTCCTCGACGACCTTTCCAGCGGAAAAGAAGCGAATCTTTCCCCCGTACGCGAAAAAATCGAGCTGCGCACCGAAAGCATCACCCGTCTGGACGCCGTGCAGCTTGCCTGCGCCCGTTGCGACTACGTCATTCATCTCGCCGCGCGAACCTCCGTGCCGCGTTCCGTTCAGGATCCACTGGAAACGAATTGCGTGAACATCGACGGCACCCTGAACGTCCTTCTTGCTGCGCGCGATTGCGGAGCCCGCCGCTTCGTGTACGCCGCTTCCTCCTCCGCCTACGGCGAGACGCCCACTCTGCCCAAGCTGGAAACCATGCCCGCTTCTCCCATTTCACCCTACGGCATCACCAAATACGTGGGAGAGCTCTACGCCCAGGTGTTCGGCCGCGTCTACGGGCTGGAGAACGTTTCGCTCCGTTTCTTCAACGTCTTTGGCCCGCGCCAGGATCCTTCCTCGCAGTATTCCGGAGTGCTTTCGCGTTTCATGCTGGCTCTCATCGAAGGGAAGCAGCCGGTGGTCTATGGCGATGGCGAACAGTCCCGTGATTTCACCTACGTTGCCAATATTGTCGATGCGGTGTTGCGGGCCTGTGAGGTGAAAGATGTCTCGGGAATGGTTTTCAACGGCGGCACGGGTGCGAGAATCACACTGAACGAAGTCCTGCAGCAGTTGGCGAAAATCACCGGGACGACGGTTCGCGCCAAGTACGAGCCGGAACGCACAGGAGACATCCGGCACTCGCAGGCGGATACTTCGCTGGCCTGCGCAAGATTGGGCTATCGGCCGCTCGTGGATTTTCCGGAAGGGCTTCGGCGTACTTGGGAGTGGTACAAGGAAGCGTACGGCTAGAGCGGCGTTTCTGCGGATGCCTGGCTCGCGGCTTCGCGGGTGCCGGCCCCCGGACCATCCGTCTTGATCCACAGGAATCCCAGCACAACCAGCACCGCGGACCTCATCACGTCCACGCCGGAAAACGCGCCTCGGCTGCCCAGCGCTACGATCCATTCAAGCAGCAGCGGCGCAACCACAACCGCGAAGATCAGAATTCCAGTCAGGTTCACGCGGCGCCAGAAGCCCATCGGCAGGGCAATCCCGGCCAGCACCCCGGCGGGGAAAAATACGACCGCGAAATAGATGTCGCGGTATCCGTTCAGCTCGGCTGCCTTGATGTGCCGGATTCGGCTTGCCAGAGCGACCCCTGGACCCATCGCGTGGCTCTGGATTTCTGTTCCATCGATGTAGCACGTGATCGTGGAGCCGTTGTACGACAAAAGAACGCTTCGGGCTTCCTCTCCCTGCAGAGCGTCCGGTATTTTCCAATTCAAAAATCCGGGCCGCCCGGACACGCCCGTGCGGAACCAAAAATTCAGATCGCCGTTCTCCTGAGTCAAGTAAAAGTCCGACGCGCCGGACCGTTGCGATAGCGAAACGATTCGCCCGTTCGGTCTGGGCCCCTCGGCCGGCACGAAAACGGCTCGAATCGAGAATCGGTTCTTTTGTTTCAAGCTCTGGACCACGCTGGAGGCGGGCATCGCCGAAGCGGTCGCGGGTTCACCTTGATTCTTCGGCGCGTATCGATTCGCGCTCGATCCCTTCAACGCAGCAGACGCCTCTTTCTGATCCTGCGTAGAGACATCTGTTGAAAATTCTCGGTTCACCAGCGGATCGTCCAGTTGAATTGGCCCGCTGGGCTGCGTCAACTTCTCGGCCATCTCCCCGGATAGAGCCCGATCCCATATTTGGACTTGCAGCAGATGGCCAGTCCACGGATGGCGTCCCGTCGCATCGTTCGCGAATAGCAACGAGCCGCCGGTTCCCCAGTCCGAGAGGTTCGCTTCCCGGCCCAGAAACACGGAGCCGGCACACCACGCCGCGAAATAGATGAGCAGGATGCAAGCCAGACGGCGCGGCGTGAGCCACGCGCCCAGGGTGTCCTGCGCGGCCCACAGTACTTTGAACAGCCATGCTCCCAGGAGCAGACCGGCAATACACCCGATCGCCGATCCCGTCGTATTCGTAAACACGTCTCCCCATCCCGAGTCCCGTGCGGGAATATAGAGTTGCGCGAGCTCGATTCCGTAAGAAAACAGCGCCCCTGCCGCTATCGCGGCAATGAGAGCCAATGCCCGCGATTTCCAGCGGCGAATGATTTTGCTCCCCAGCCCGAATCCGAACGGTATGAAGAGAAGAACATTCAGAAAGACGTCCACCGCGCCGCCGATTTTCCCTCCGTGCCCCAGCAGAAACACGGACGCGTGGCCGTGCGCCTTTGCATGCGAAACCTGGAAGGGATACATGGTCAGAAACAGAATGCCGGCCACGGCCAGCGTCAGGAAGCGGTTCGACCAGCTATCATATTCGCGTGGAGCGCCGTCTTGTAAATGCCGCTTGGAGATCATTCTTTGGAATTCACGCCATGAAATTCGAGTCTAGCACGGTTTGCGATGCCCTTCGGCGCGGCGTTGCCGCCTCCGCACGCTTAGCCCCGTCCAACAGGATTGGATCGGGTCGTGACACCTCGCGCCCGAGCCGGCTTCTATTGTTTGCGCAAAATTCCGTGAAGGCTTTGGCCTTTTTCGCTGTTGTGCTAATGCTGCTTGCTGCCACAGCCCGCGCCGGACAATCCAAACACAGGATTCACGTCACGTTTGACTACAATTTCAAGCACGTGCCGCCTTGTTCCGCCAAGCGCAAAACGAAATGCGTCGCGCGGTTTGTCGTCTATGACATTTCCGGCGGCGTTGCGCACCGGACTAAGTTGATGACCCTCCCCGTCCCCACAGGCGCCCACGGGAAGGTCAAGGGCATCTCCGCTACCACCCCTTTGCTCCTGTTCGAGTCCGGCAAGCATTTGATTGCGGTGGTCGCCCAATCGCCACAGGGAGCCGAATCCGATCCCGTCTTATGCCGGGTGTGGGTCACTATCCCGTGAGCGGCTCGATCAAGCCGCTGCCGGCGCGTTGTCGTGCTGCGGCTCGCGCTGAAAATTCCGCGGAGGCGTTTGCGACGCAATCGGCGCGCTGGTGGCCAACTGCGCTTGCAGCAGAAACAGCAGCGCGTTCGAAGGAATCTGTAGATTGAAATCCACGAAGCTGTGCAGCAGAAGCCCGGCGAGCGCCATGATGGCGCCCGCATGCAGCGCTCGCGAAAAATGCGCTTGCGGCGACGTGAAACCCTTCCGCGCCTGCCGGTAGAGCAGGATCAGGAAGGCAAGTCCGCACAGTCCTCCCACCAGCCCTCCGTCCGCCAGCAGTTCCACGTAGTCATCGTGCACGTGGTTGACGACCTTCCCGTCGTAGATCGTTTCGTGGCGCGGATACGCCACGATCAGCGTCCCCAAGCCCGAGCCCAGCACCGCATGGTCGCGAATGATCCCGACCGCTCCACGCGTAATGGAGAGCCTTCGCACCATGGTTAGGTCTGTCGAAGGAAGATTCGAGAACCTGCGGATTGCCTTCCCCGCGCCGATCCAGGCAATCAGCGCCAGCGCGGCGAGGCCCACCAGCCCGACTGCGGCCATCTTGGGACCTTCGCTCCCCCGGCGGCTGCGCACCAGCAGCGCTAGAACCCCAATCTCGAACGCGAAGCCCACGATGCCGCCGCGCGAACCGGACAGGATCAGCGCGCTGACGGGGACGATGGTCAGCAGCGCGGTCATCAAAAACACTTCCCGCCGGATCCCGCGGAATACCAGCAAGGCCAAGCCCACGGGTACCGTCAGTTCCACGAAGCCCGCAAAATCGTTGCGGTTCACGTAAGGACCGAACAGGTCGCCCCCAACCGGCAAACCCCGGAACCAATAGATTTTCCCGTTCGTCGTGAAGTGTTGGACGATGCCAAACAGCGAAACCGCGAAGCCGAACAGTACGATGAACCACGCCGCTTGGGTCAGCTCCTCGCGCGTCCGAAACGCCTGGCACGCCAGAAAAAACACGATGGTGTACGCCCCAAGCTCCAGCACCTCCGCCCGCGTGAAGTACGGATATACGGTCGTGTGCATCAGCAGTTGCAATAAGCCCAGGGCCACCAAGCCCAGCAAAGGCCACATCAGCGGATTCCATTCGATCTTGAACCCTGGCCGCCGGAATGCGATGCAGGCCCATGCGATCAGCAGGATCGCCGCGCTGATTTCTACCACCGAAATCGCCCATACCTCCACCGCGCCAAACGCGAGCACGCTGAACGCGAAAATACACAACAACCCGGCGCGAATGGCGCTCATGGCTTGGCCGGCTCCGTATGGGCCTGAGCGGGAGCCAGGGACACATCGGCCATCCAGACGGTTCCGCCGAGGTTGCTGTCAAACAGCCGGCTGCGAGGCCGGTACAGCTGCACCAGCAGAAAACGGGTCTGTGGCCCGGTACTTACTTCCGCGTCCGCAAGCGCCCAGGGATTGGTGCCCGTCAAATTCGTGGTCGTCACTCGGACTCCGGAGTGATTGGGGTCGCTAATCGCAAATCGAATCCCGCTCTCGGTTGTAATTCCTTCCGTCCGCAGGTAGGCGTGGAAATCATACCTCGTGTTCGGCTCCACAGGAACGTACTGTGACGGCGCATCCAGCGCCGTGTTGTTTCCGCCGTTGAAATCGATACGCACCGAACGCCCCAGGCCCCCGGGCCGCGGATCGCCAAAATTGATGGCGGCGCCAAGCGGTGAGTCCCAGCGCCAGCCCAGCCCCCCGTTTGCGAAAGCCTGCATAAACTCGCCATTCCAGATCAGCGAGGAATCCGGCTGAGCTTCATTGACCCCGGCGGCGCGAACCGCGTCGCCCCAGACCTTCCGGGCGTCGCTGGCGCGGTCGTCGCGAATCAACTCGTCGATCAGAGGAAACACGCTCCTCAGCCCGACCGGCTGCCCCAGCGATAGCAGCTTGTCCCACACGGCGATCCCCGCATCCACCTCCTGCGTGGTTTCGAAGTAATCGAGAGCCTCCAGGTATGCCTTCGCCGTCGAAGGCAGAACCCGATCCAGCACGAGATCGATGTCATGGTTCGACACCCATATCCGCGAGAGCGCCAGCGGAATCAGCGAAGGATCGCTCTCCACCGCTCGATGGATCTCTTCCAGCGCCTGCTCCACGTGCTGTTGGCGCAGAAGGAAATTCCCGTAATTCCAGGCTACCGCGCCGGACAGCGGATATGCAGCGACAGCGCGTTGAAAGGTCTGATTCGCTTCTTCAACGTGACCCGTCTGCTCGTACGCCCCGGCCAAGTCCATCAGGTAATACGGCGAGATCGGAAGGTCGCTCACCGCTCGCTCGTAATCCCGCACCGCTCCTGCGGCATCCGGATGCTCGAAACTCCATTGGCGGAAGCGGCCTAAACGGTCCCACGCCTCCGCATTTCCCGGAGCCAGTCGCGCCCCCCGTTCCAGCGAGCTGAGATTGTGGCTGTCGATATCCGCGCGGACGCGCCAGTTCCATGCTGCCTGCTCGATCAGCAAGCCGCAGACCAGCACGATCCCCAGCAGCAGCAACCGGCGCGCCTTCAAACTTCCGACCGAGACGTTCACTGCCCCAATCTGCTACGGACACGAGCCACTCCGCAACATAAATCCGAGACCGCTCGCCTCGCTCTTGTCCTGGGCCCCAGGCCCGTAGCAGGCTGTCCCGCAGCGAACGAAGGAAGAGCGAATCCTGTGGGTAGTGCAATGCGCCTCAAACCGTCAGCAGGTGTACGATGCTGCCCGGCGCGCGCTCCTGAGGGCTGCCCTGATCGGCAATGAATCCGCCGCGCATCACGTAAAAACGGTCCGCGATCGACCACACGAAATCCAGGAATTGTTCCACCAGCAAAATGGAAATCCCAAGCTCTTTCCGAATCGTCTGAATGGCCCGGTCGATTTGCTGCACGATCGACGGCTGAATTCCCTCCGTCGGCTCATCCAGGATCAGCAGCTTCGGACGCGTGACCAGCGCCCGCCCAATCGCCAACTGTTGTTGTTCTCCCCCGCTCAGCACGCCCCCCTTGCGGCTGCGCAGCTTCGCCAGAACCGGAAATAACTCGTAGACATCGTCCCGGATCGCATACTCCTTCCGTTCTTTTCGCCCCGCCAGTGCCGACAGCCCCGCGCGCAGATTCTCCTCCACCGTCAGATGCGGGAAAATCCCCCGTCCTTGCGGCACGTACCCGATTCCCCGCCGCGCCCGCTCGAACGCCGGACACGCGGTGATGTCTTCCCCTTCAAACGTCACTTGCCCGCCGGCCGCTGGATGCAATCCTACAATCGTGCGCAACAGTGTGGTTTTCCCCGCACCGTTTCGGCCC
>Ga0075272_1000074_pt1 | contig 26654 bp, 21 predicted proteins | sample SF_Rice_5C_0N_40_FD_69776 | JGI IMG/M metagenome (GOLD analysis project Ga0075272, IMG submission 69776) | Rice paddy soil microbial communities from Twitchell Island, California, USA - SF_Rice_5C_0N_404 | ecosystem: Environmental > Terrestrial > Soil > Paddy field/soil | place: USA: Twitchell... | reverse complement strand
GGACATTCGCAACACCGGCAGCGGCAAGGGCGGCGGCGCGATCACCGCCGCGTGGTTCCTGAAGGAATTCGCGGAGGATACCCCCTGGGTTCACCTCGATATTGCGGCAACCTGCTGGGTCGACGACGGCCGCCCCTGGCTCGCCAAAGGCCCCACCGGCGTCGCCATCCGCTCCATCGTCGACTTCGCCCTGAAGCTGTAGATTGCGTACGTAGCGCCGCCGTCCCGGCGGTTTTGAACTGAGGAATCTCGGCGAGACGTCTGATTTACCTTCTGCTTCTAGCCCTTGCGCGCTCTATGTCTGGACCTTAGCGCATCGAGGCCCTTCTTGCCGTCAACTGCAAACTCTCGACTCTGAACTTTCTTTTTCACATTTTTTCCGGCGCGCTGATCCCCATCAATCCCAGCACCGCAATCAGCCGCTCGCGCACCAGCGATGTCAGCCGCAGCAGAAACGCGCGCTTCTCCGCGTCCTCCTCCGACAGAATGTGGTGCTTGTGGTAGAACACGTTGAACGCTTGCGCCAGTTCGAACGCGTACCGCGCCAGGACCGCGGGCTCCTGCGCGCCTAACGCCGCTTCCACGCGCGCGTCCAGCGACCCTGCCAGCAGAACCAGTTCCCACAAGTCATCACCGGCGCTCGCCGCCAGAAATCGCGAAACATCGAGTTCGCCTCGACCGATTCGCGCCAGATTCGCGGCGTTCGCGCTCTCGATGGCAGGATCCTGCTCCGCGCCCTTGCGCAGAATTCCATTCACGCGCACGACGGCATACTGCGCGTATGGCCCCGTTTCGCCCTCGAAGCTGAGCGCATCCTTGAAATCGAACGCAATCACCGTCCCGCGCGTAAAGCGCAGCAGGAAATAGCGCAACGCGCCGATGGCTATAGCCTGGGCGATCGCCTGACGCTCTTTTTCCGGCTCCGCCGGATGGCGTTGGTCGACTTCGAGCACCGCCCGCGAAATCAGCAAATCGATCAGATCGTCCGCCTTGACGCCCTGCCCTTTTCGCCCGCTCACTTCGATGTAAGGCTTCCTGGCGTCTTCGGGCGCGATTTCGTAGCCCAGTTCCTCGGCGCAGCGCGGCGTCAGCGCGACTACGTTGTACGAAAAATGTTTGAGGTGCTCGGCCTGTTCCTCATACCCCAGCGCGCGCAACCCCGCCACCACCACCTGCTGCGGATAAGCCTGCCGCGAATCGATCACGTTGAACACCTCACTCCCGTGGCCGAACTCCGGCGCGCCCGATTCGCCGGCGTCCGTCGCCGTCACCCACGTATGCGCATGATCTTCTCCGTAATGGAAGCGGCGATAGTGGAAGTCGCGCCCCAGCAGCCCGAATTTCCACAGGTGGTAGGCGATGTCCTTCCCGACGTAGGTGACGGTCCCGTTCGACCGCACGATGATTTTCGCTTCCGCCTCTTCCGCCGGTTCCTCGCCCGCCGCGCCGGGGACTTCCGCATCTGCTTCGCCGCTGCCGCCCGGTTCGCCACTGCCAGGCAACTGCATCACCCAACAGCCCGCGTTCTTTCCCGCCGTGGCGAACTGGATCGCGCCCCGCTCCTTCAGCATTCCGAATGCGGCATCCCAGAATTTCAGGTGCAGGATTTCGCTCTCGCGCGACAGCAGATCGTATTCGATCCCCAGCCGCTCGAGCGTTTCCAAATGCCGCCGGACGATCGCGGTCGAAACTATCTCCGCGATCTTGGCCGCCTCGCCGCGGTCCTCTTCGATTTCTTTCAGCGTCTGCGCGCGCAGCTCGAGCCGCGCTTTATCCTCGGCCAGAAACTGCGTCACGCGCGTGTACAGGTCCCAGCAGTAGTAATCGAACCGCGGCCGCGCCGTCAGCCCGCGCACATCCTCCGCGGATTTCTTTTCCAGGTGGACGAACCCAAGCGCCACGTCCGCCACCTGCACGCCCGTGTTGTCGATGTAGTTCTGCACCTCCACGCGCCGCCCCGCATAGCGCAGCACGCGCGCAAAGGTGTCGCCCAGCACCGCGTTGCGCAGGTGCCCGATATGCGCCGCTTTGTTGGGATTGACGCTGGTGTGCTCGACGATCACTTTCGGCGCCGCCGCGCCCGGCCGCGCGCTCCCCTCGCCGCTCTCGCCAATCGTCGCGCTGAAAAATGAGGTGCGGTCGAAGAACGCGTTCAGATACCCGCCGCCCGCCACTTCCACGCGCGCAACCCCTTCGATGGGCCGCAGCGCGTTCGCGATTTCCTGCGCCAGCGCTCGCGGCGGCTTCTTCAGCCGCTTGGCTAGCTCGAAGCACAACGGCGACGCCGACTCGCCCATCGACAGCTTCGGCGGCCGCTCGGTGACGATCGGAATATCCGTCTTGTACCGCTCGTGGATGTGGTGCCGCAGCGCCTTGCGAAACCGCTCTTCGACCGTCTTGTACACGTTTCTCCCGAATCCCGCTCAGCGGGAACGCGCTCGCATGACGAGAATCCCGCGATTATATGGGCTGACCAGGAACGCGTCAAAGCACGCCGTCTGTTTGGTTCACGTGTTTTCAGCGGAGTTCGGCAGCAAGGAAACCATTCCGCGCCAGTTCACCGAGCCCGATTCGGAGCGCTGCGGGAGGCTGCAAATCAAAAAAACAGCCTGTCCCCTCAATCACCTCTCAATCCTCACTCCTCACTCGTATCGCAGCGCCACCAGCGGATCGGTTCGCGTCGCGCGCCGCGCCGGAAAAAAGCAAGCCACCACCGCGACGGCGGACAGCAGGATCGCCACGCCTCCGAACGTCAACGGATCGTGCGCGCTGATCCCGAAAATCATTTTGCCCATCAGCCGCGTCAACCCCAACGCGGCCGCCACGCCAATCCCGACGCCCAGCAGGGCCAGCCCCGCGCCTTGCCCCACGATCATGCGCAGGACGTCGCGCGGCTGCGCGCCCAGCGCCATGCGCACCCCGATCTCGTGCGTGCGCTGCCCCGAGATGTACGAAATCACGCCGTAAATGCCCACCGCCGAAAGCACCAGCGCCAGCCCCGCGAAAATTCCCAGCAGCACCATGGAGAACCGCCGCGCCGCCAGCGAGTCGGAGATGATGCTGTTCATCGTTTCGATCCCGTACAGCACCAGCTGGCTGTTGTACTCTCCCAGCGCATGCCGCATCGCGCCCACCGCGGCCAACGGCGGCCCTGCGGTTCGCACGAACACTCCCGTGCCGCGCGACATCAGCGGCAAAAACTGATCCGGTATCTGCGAAATCGGGAAATAGCACTGCGCCTGCACCGGACTGTGCGAGTCCTCCCCCAGCCCCCATTGCTTGACGTGACCCACCACTCCCACGATCTCCGGCGTCGTCCCCAAAAGATCGAAATTCACCCGCTTCCCGATCGGATTCTGATCCCCGAAGGCCAGCTTCGCGAATTCCGAGTCGATCACCATCACCTCCGGAGAATGCTCGTTGTCCTCCGCCGTCAGAAAACGCCCGCGCAACAGCGGGATGCGCATGATCTTCAGATAGTCCGGCTGCACCGCGGTGAACAGCGACACCTTCATGTCCGCATCGCTCGGCGGCTTGGGCTGCCCCTCCAGCCAGAACGGCAATTCCGAATCGCCCTCCATCGGCACCGATCCGATGCTCAGCGACGCCGCTTGCACGCCCGGAACGCTGGCCATCAGGCTGCGCACTCCGCGCATGGACTCGCGAATGGCCGCCGGCGTCGCACCCAGCGGCGTCGGGGACGACACGCTGAAGTTCAGCACTCCGTTGGGATCGAACCCCGGATTCACGCTCCACAGTTTCCCCATGCTGCGAATCATCAGCCCGGCGCCGATCAGCAGCACGACCGCCGTCGCCATTTCGACCACCACCAGGACCCGCTGCGTGCGGTGGCGCACCCCGCTCGAGCCGCGCCCTTCTTCCTTCAGCGATTCCGCCAGATTCGGCTGCGAGCTTTTCAACGCCGGCACCAGCCCGAAAACGATCCCGGTAAGGACGGCGACGCCCAGCGTGAACAGCAGCACCGGCCCGTTGATCCCGATGGCCTCCGCGCGCGGCAGCGCCTCCGGAATCAGGTGGATCACCGTTTTGGTGCCCCACGCGGCCAGCAACAATCCCAGCGCCCCGCCGGACAGCGACAGGATGCAGCTCTCCGTCAGCAGTTGCCGCACCACGCGCCCCGGACGCGCCCCCATCGCCGCGCGGATGGCGAATTCCCGCGAGCGTCCCGTCGACCGTGCCAGCAGCAGGCTGGCCACGTTCGCGCAGGCGATCAGCAGCACGAATCCCACCGCCGCCAGCAGCACCAGCAGGAATGGCCGGATCCCGCCGACCACATCCTCCTTCAGCGGCATCAGCGTGATCCCCGTTCCCTTGTCCGCATCGGGATAGGCCTGCGCCAGATGATCGGCGATCGCATCCATGTTGCCCTGGGCCTGCGCCAGCGTGACGCCCGGCTTCAGCCGACCCACCGCATCCATGCCCATCGCCGCGCGCCGGTCGCGAAACGTCGCATCGGCCCACTGCCCGATCGGAACGAACACATCGGTATGCGTGTGGAAGTTCCCGGCTTGATACCGAAAATTCCCCGGCACGATTCCCACTACGGTGTAGGCCTTCCCGTCGAGTTCAATCGTTTCCCCCACGATCTGACGCGACGACCCGAACTTGCTGGCCCACAGTCCCCCGCTGATCATGGCCACGGGCGCCGCCCCGATCTGGTCCTCCTGCGGCTCGAACGACCGCCCGATTACGGGCTGCACGCCGAGGATGTTGAAGAAATCCGCCGAGACCATCTCCACCGCGACGCGCTGCGGCTGTCCCATCCCGGTCAAGTCAAAATCGTCCTGCCGGAACGCGGCCAGCGCGGAAAAGCTGCGGTTGTCGCGCACCCAGTCCAGAAAATTGGGATAGGAAATCGACGACTGGCGGAACTGCTTCGTGCTCGAATAAATCGCCACCAGGTGCTGCGGGTCCTTATACGGCAGCGGATTCAACAGCACCCCGTCCACCACCGAGAAAATTGCGGTATTTGCGCCGATGCCCAGCGCCAGCGTTACGATCGCGATCACCGTGAAACCGGGCGCTTTCGCCAGCATGCGCAGCCCATATCGAAAGTCCTGCCACAGCGTTTCCATCGCTCAGTGTTCCCCCTGCTCGGTTCTACGCAACTCGCCTGCGTTTAGTTCCCGCGCGTTCCGGAATAAATAACTGGCATTCCGCGGGCTCCGCCTCGGCCATTTTTTCCTTAGGCGGAATCGCGTGTTTTCGCTATAATTGCCGTTTGTCTAGATAATCTGAATGAGCTGGCCCCACCTGAGCGGGTCTGCGGGGAAAACGCAATCATGAAACCGATCGTCGCCAAGGCACAGGAGTCCCAACTTCGCAAGGATCTTCCCAGTTTCCGCCCGGGTGATACCGTGCGCGTCAGCGTCCGCCTGAAGGAAGGCGAGGGCGAAAAGGAGCGCGTGCAGGCCTTTGAAGGCGTGGTCATGAAGCGCCGCGGTGAGCTTTCCAACGAGAGTTTCACCGTCCGCCGGGTCAGTTTCGGCATTGGCGTCGAGCGCATTTTCCCGCTGCACTCTCCGGTAATCAGCTCGATCGAGGTTCTGCAAGCGGGCAAAGTCCGCCGCGCCAAGCTGAATTACCTCCGCGCGCGCAAGGGCAAGGCCGCCCGCATCAAACGCGCCGATAGACTCGAAGCCGTCGCCGCCACCGCCTCCTCCTCCGACTCCGAATGACTTTAGTGGGTTTGTGCGGCCGCAGGCTGTTTTGGACTGCGCCAGCTTGTTTATCCTGAGCACAGCGAAGGGCTGCCGCTGTGCGGTGTTCTGCCCCGCTGATGGGCGGCTGTCATTGCACGCAGGTCTTCTCCTCTCTTCCCTCCTTTGATTCCTTTATCTGCTTGGCAATGCAGCCGCGCGTGCCTTCCGATGCGATTCACCGTTGATACTGGGATTGCTCTCGACCGCCTTACCAAACAGCGCCGCGGACGCTTCGGGTTTGATGGATTCCGGCAGCAAGAGAACCGCCCTACGCCGGTTCGCCAGCCCTAATTCGGAGCGCCGCGGGAGGCGGCAAAAAAAGAATTTGAAGCGCTTACTCTTCCACTCCTCTCATCGCATGTTAAAATCCCGCGCGATGGGACGCCTCTGCTGCGCGCGCTACGAGCGCCTCGCGCGACATTCCGGCTGGCAGCGCATCGCCGGGCTGGACGAAGCCGGACGCGGCTCTCTGTTCGGCCCCGTCTTTGCCGCCGCCGTCATCCTCAATCCCAAGCGCCGCATCGTCGGCCTCGACGATTCCAAGAAAATTCCTCCTGAGCGCCGCGCGGAACTCGCCGGACGCATCCGCGAACACGCCCTCGCCTGGGCCGTCGCCGAAATCGACGCCAGCCGCATCGACGCCTGGAATATTTACCAGGCCAGCCGCCAGGCCATGGTCGCCGCCGTTTCCCAGCTTCAGCCGCTGCCCGACTATTTGCTGCTCGACGCCATCGAGCTCGATCTCCCCATCGAGCAGAAGGCGCTCATCCACGGCGACGCGCGCTCCGTTTCCATCGCCGCCGCCTCCATCCTGGCCAAGGTCGACCGCGACCGCCGCATGCTCGACTTCGACCAGCTCTACCCGCAATACGGCCTCGCCCAAAACAAGGGCTACGCTACCGCCGACCATCTCGAGGCCCTGCGCCACTTCGGACCCACGCCCCTGCATCGCTTTTCCTACGCCCCCGTGCGCGAAGCCCGTTGCTGGTCCTCCGGCGCGGAGCAGACCCCTCTTCCCCTCGCTCCTACCGCGGAACTGGCTTAGCGGCCTTTGTGGGCTCCTCAGCCCCGCGCTTATCCCGTTTCGAACCGGAACTCGCCGTCCGCCCTGTTATCCCGTTCGGCACCATCCGCGCCGCAGGCGATAGACCTCGCTTTTTCGCGCGTGCTACGCTCGAATAGCTCAGTCGCAGTGTCGCTGGACGCCGATTCCAGTCTGGCGTCCGGCGCGGAAGCGGGCAAGAATAACGATCCATGGCCTTCAATAAAAACAAGGCGCTCGAAAGCGCTCTGAAGTATCTGAATCAGGGCAAAGTCTCTCAAGCCATTACCGAATACCAGCAGATCCTCCGGCACGACCCCAAAGATCAAGCCACCCTGATGACCGTGGGCGACCTCTACGCCCGCCAGGGCGACATGGCGCACGCCATCGAGTACTTCGAACGCCTCGCCCAGGTTTACCTCAGTGACGGCTTCAACAGTAAAGCCATCGCCATTTACAAAAAGATTGCCAAGCTGGCTCCCAACGAGCTCCAGCCGCTTGAGAGGCTGGCCGACCTGTACGTGCAGCAAGGCGTCCTCAGCGAGGCGCGCCCGCTCTTCCTGCAGATCGCGGAAGTCCACCTGAAGGCCAACCGCTCGCAAAAAGCGGTGGAAATCCTGCAGCGCCTGCTGGACGTCGAGCCGGACAACCCGCGCGTGCAGATGCGCCTGGCCGAACTCTACAACGTGATGGGCCAGAAGAAGGAAGCGGCCCACACCTACCTGTCCTACGCCCAGCGCCTGCTCGATCGCGGCGAAGCGGATGAGGGTGTGAAGCTGGTGGATCGCGCTCTGGAACTCGAGCCCGCCAATGCCTCCGCGCTCCTGCTCAAAGGCAAAATTCTGGCCTCCGCCAAGAAGACCCCGGACGCCATCAAGGCTCTCTCGGCGCATCCCGAGGCCGACGCGGGTGGCGAGCTGACCGACCTGGTCTTCAGCCTGGAGATGGAATCCGGGAACGTGGCGGCCTGCCTCGATCGCGCGCGCAAACAGCTCGCCCGCGGCCACGCCCATTTTGCTCCTCTGCTCCGCGTTGCCGACGCCCTGATCGATAAGGGCGCGACACAAGAGGCCCTGCCGCTGCTCGCCGAGCTGCGCGAGCCCATGATCGAGGCGGGCGAGCAGGACAGGTTCCTGAAATCGCTGACCGCACTCACTCATCGTTCCCCCGACTCGGTCGAAGCCCTCGAGATGCTGGTCGATTTCTGCCGCCATACCAGTGATCCCTTCCGCCTGAACTCGGCCCTCGCCGAACTGGCGGATGCCTGCGCGGCCAAAGGTGATCCCGCGCGTGGCGTGAAATTGCTCGAAGAATTGGCGGAACGCAACAAAGATGACGAGCGCGTTCTCGATAAGCTCGCGCAAATGCGCGCGCAAGTCTCCGGGGCGCCCCCGCCCGCCGTCCTGGCCCCACCGCCGCTTGTGCAGGACGCGCCGCTGGCGCCCGAGTCCCCGGCCACCCCTCCGGCCGTAGAGGAGCCTGGGCCCGAGGAGCCGGTCAGGGCCCCCGAGCGCCAGTTCGGCAAGTCCGAAGACGAGGGCGAGGAAGGGGTTAAGGCTGCTTTTGCCGAAGAGAATCTCGACGAGGACACCCAGCGCTACGTCTCCCAGGCCCTTACCGATGCCGACCTCTTTTCCAGCTACGGCCTGACCCAAAAGGCCACCACACTCCTCGAAGGTGTCCTGCAACGCGCTCCGCGGCACACCCCCTCCCTTGAACGCCTGCTTGATTTGTATCTCGGCGCGGGCAACGAGCGCCGCACCGCGGAAATCGCTGCGTTGCTCGAACAGATCCATCGCCAGCGCGGCGATTCCGCCAACGCCGAGCATTTCGCCGAAATGCGCAAGCGCTTCCAGAAAGCTGCGGGAATGCATGAGGCGGAGCTCCCTACCGCTCCCCCTGCGCCCGGGGCGGAAGCCGTGCCTGCGCCCGAGTCGCAAGCTTCTGCTGCTCCCGAGGCTGCTGCTGCGCCGCCCGCCGAAAAGGGCGCTCCCGCCGAATTCGAAATTCCCCTGATTCCCGTCGAACCGGAAACGGAACCGCAGCAAGCCGCTGCTCCAGCGCCGGGACCGGAAGCGCCCGCCACCGAACCGCCCGCTGCGCAGGCACCCGCCGTGCCCGTGGCCGCAAGCGCCGCTCCTGTTCCCGCGGAATCCTCAGCGGAGAACGTCGAGGAGCTGGACCTTTCCGACGAGTGGGAGGCCATCTCCAAGGAAGTCGACGAGCCGTCCGCGGCCAAGTCTGAGCCCGCTCCCGCTGCCGCCGAAGAGCCTGTCGCCGCAACCGCCGAGGAGGAATCCCAGCCCGCTGCGGAGGCGCAGCCCGCCGAAGTGGATGAGGTCGCACCCGGCGAAACGATCGAGCTGATCGACGAATCCACCGAGCCTGCTGAGCAGGAACCTGAAGCCGAGCCCGCATCTCACGAGCCGCTGGCCGCCGAGCCGGTCGCGGCTGCTTCAAGCAATGGAGACGGCGCGCCCGCGCTCGCGGCTGAGCCTGCCCCGCACTCGACCGCTCCTGACAAGCATCCGCCGCTCACCACCGATGACTTCATTAAGGAATTGGTCGCCGAAATCGAGCATTCCGGCCCCGAAGCCCCGCCCGAAGAGCTGGAAGCGGAAGCCACAGAGCCCGCGCCGCCCGAGCCCGAGCCGGCCGAAGCGGCGCAAGCCACTCCCGTAATCCTGCATATTCCCGAAACCGCTAAACCGGCGGCTCCGGCGGCGCGCGCCAAGATTGCCGAACCGGTCCACGCCGCCGCGCCCGCCAACGCCGATGCGCTGAGCGAACTCGCCGGCGTCTTTCAGGAGTTTCGCGACGAGTTGGGCGAAATCGATAATGAGGAGGAAGACCTCGAAACGCACTACAACCTGGGCATCGCCTACCGCGAAATGGGACTGCTCGACGAAGCGGTCAGCGAGTTTCAGCGCGTGGCCAAGGCGGTCCAGAAAGGAAAGCCCTTCCCCTACACCATGAACTGCGCCACCCTGCTCGCTCTCTCTTTCATGGATAAGCAGCAGCCCAATATCGCCGCCTACTGGTACCGGCGCGCGCTCGAGACCCCCGGCATCGATCAGGAAGCGGAACTCGCGCTGCGCTACGACTTGGGCGTGGCCCTGGAAAACGCCGGCGAATGCAAATCCGCGCTCAACAGCTTCCAGCAGGTCTACGCCATGAACATCGACTACCGCGATGTGGCCGACCGCATCGCCTCGCTGCAGAAGCACGCCCCGGTCTGAAACGCCCGGCGTCCCCCGCTCCGTTTGAATTTTTGCAATCGCGACACCAGCAGTCAAAATTCAAACTGGCCCGCGACCCACTGCCTTCATTTGACCGCCCGCCGTGGTCACCGCTATAATTTCATCTTCGGTCCGGCGATTGCCCGTGCCGATGCCCCGCGGCCGTATCCTGCGCAGCATGCAGCAGCGCAATAAGACAGTCTGAGCGATTCCGGCGGCCGGCTTGCTAACCGGCGGCAAACTCGCGGGCGGGCAAAAATTCCAGAGAGTTTCAGGAGCAGGACATGATCAAGGCAACACAGTTGCGCCCGGGAATGATAATCAAGCACGAAGGCGACCTGCACGCGATCTACAGCGTCGATCACCGCACCCCGGGGAACAAGCGCGGCGCCATGCAGACCAAGATGCGCAACCTGCGCAGCGGCTCGATGGTCGATTACCGCTTCCGCGCTGAAGAAGTCATCGAAAAAGTCGTGGTCGACGAAATCGAATTCGAATACCTCTACAGCGACGGCGACGGCCATCACTTCATGAACATTGAAAATTACGAGCAGTTGCAGCTGCAGGACGACATCGTCGGCGACACCAAGGATTTCCTCATCGCCAATCTGCCGGTGAAAATCGAGTACTACGACGGCAAGGCGATCGGCGTCCTTCTGCCCGACACGGTCGACCTCACCGTCGTCGAGACCGAGCCCAGCATTCAGAAAGCCACCGCCAGCGCCGTCATGAAGCCCGCCAAGCTCGAGACCGGCCTCGTGGTCAACGTGCCTCCCTTCGTCGGCACCGGCGACCGCATCAAGGTTGACACCTCCGAAGCCCGCTACATCCAGCGCGTCCAGTAGCCCTCTTGCGGCCGCAGGCCGCTTTGGAGTGCGGGAGCTTGTTTATCCTGAGCACCAGCGAAGGGCTCCCGCTTTAGCTCGCTTCTCTTTCCTGAGGGGGGACGCAACTCGCCGAAACGTGTCATCCCGAACCTGGTCCCGCGGTTCATGCGGGAACGGCGTGCGCGCATTGTGCGCCCCTGATGCCGTGCCGGGGAGGGATCCGCTTTTTTTCGGGGGAATCCTATCGCGCGGCAGACGACTTCGCGCTCGAGGCGTCCGTCGCCCCGCCTGCGTGCCGCCCAAACACGCGCGCAAAAATCGCATCGACCGCGCGCAACTGCCGCTTCAGATCGAACGTATGCGCCAGCGCCTTTTCGTCCATGAACTTGCGGATATTCCCGTCCTTCGAAACCCGCTCCTGAAAACTCGTTTCCGATTCCCAAGCCGCCATCGCGTGACCCTGCACCCATTTGTAGGCGTCCTCGCGCGGCGCGCCGTGCTCGACCAGGTCCTGCAGCAGCTGCCCGGAAAACACCAGCCCCTGCGTCGCGTTCAAATTCCGCAGCATGCGTTCCGGAAAAACCTTCATGTTCGCGACAATCTCTGTCGTGCGGTGCAGCATGTAATCCAGCAGGATGGTCGAGTCCGGCAAAATCACCCGCTCGACCGAACTGTGCGAAATATCGCGCTCGTGCCACAGCGCGATGTCCTCGAACGCCGCCACCGCGTTCCCGCGCACCACCCGCGCCAACCCGCAAATCTGCTCGCAACCGACCGGATTCCTCTTGTGCGGCATGGCCGAACTGCCGCGCTGCTCCCCGCCAAACGGCTCTTCCGCCTCGCGCACTTCGGTGCGCTGCAGGTGGCGAATCTCCTGCGCGATGCGTTCGAGCGACGCGGCAACCACCGCCAGCGTTGAAACATACTGTGCGTGACGGTCGCGCTCGATCACTTGCGAGCTGATCGGCGCCGTCGCCAATCCCAGCCGCGTGCAAATCTTGTATTCGATTTCCGGACCCAGATGCGTGCATGTTCCCACCGCGCCGGAAATTTTCCCCACCGCAATCTGTTGCGCCGCAGTCCGAAAGCGCTCCAGGTCGCGCCGGTTTTCCGAATACCAGTTCGCCACCTTCAGCCCAAACGTGATGGGCTCCGCGTGAATGCCATGCGTGCGCCCGATTTCAGGCGTGTCCTTGAATTCCCACGCGCGCTGTTCCAGCACTTCGCCCAGCCGCTCGATCCCCTTCTCGATCAGCTTCGACGCCTCGCGAATCAGCAGCGCCTGCGCCGTATCCACCACGTCGTTCGACGTCAGCCCGTAGTGCAGCCAGCGCGCCGCTTCCGCATCGCCCACCGACTCCTGCACCGCGATGGTGAACGCGATCACGTCGTGGCGCACCTTCGCTTCGATCTCGTCGATCCGCGCTACGTCGACGCGCGCCCGCTCCCGCAGCTTGGACGCCGCCGCGCGCGGGACCACTCCCGCTTCCGCCAGCGTTTCCGTCGCGGCCAGCTCCACATCCAGCCATTTCTGGAACTTGTTTTCGTCGCTCCAGATGCGGCCCATCTCCTGCCGCGTATACCGTGGAATCAAAGTGTGCTCCTTGCGGGACCCAAGCACTCGATGATACCTGAAAAAACTGCCGGGCGATAAGAGCGGACCGCGCCATATCGCTGGCTTCGCGGGCCCCCGCAATCACACGTGTAGCCGGACGGCCGCGAGACGGCTAAACTGTCCGGCTGCACAGGAGGGCTCATGGCGCGCGTTGCAGGCATCGACCCGAAGAAAACCCCGTTCCTGATGCGCTTCATCTTCGGCAAAGTCCACAAGCTGTTCGGCAAAGACCTCACTCCGCAAAAAATCTCGGCGCGCGTGCCCCGCGTTTTCTGGGTCAACGCGCTCAGCGAATGGCTGCTCGGCCAACGAGCGAAAGTGCCCCTGCGCCGGCGCTCCATCGTGCAGCTGCGCACCGCCGCCCGCGTGGGCTGCCCGTTTTGAATCGACATCAATTCTGCCGGCGGCAGAATGTTCGGGCTCAGCGACGATGAAATCGACGCCCTCCTGCGCGGCGATTTCGCGAAATTCCCCGCGCCGGAACAGGCCCTGCTGCGCATGGCCGACGCGCTGGCCGATACGCCCGCGAACGTCAGCGATGGCCTCTACGCCGAGCTGCGCAGGCATTTCTCCGAGGAACAGCTGATCGAGTTCGCCGCCGATGCGGGCCAGGAAAACTTCCGAGCCCGCGCCAATCGCCTGTTCGATGTGGGCAGCGACCACCTCTATTGCGTCATCCCGAAGCGATGACCGGCCCAAGATTGCTCTCTACCTCGACTGCCCAGACACCGTACCACTCAAAGATCGGTTGCTTTCGATCAGCGCAATCAGGAAGAATCTGCCTCGCTATGTCGCAACCCAGCGGGCCACAGATCGTTGAGGCGTACAAGGACTACTCGCCGCCACCTCAGGTCCTGCGCATCGTTCGCGTTCTACTGCAGTATGTTCCTCCGCAGCACCTCGTTGGTCTAAAGACAATCGTGCTGACAAATCATGACGCTCTGTCACACGACAACCGCCGTCGGAAGCTGTGGAGCCGACGCCGCAAAGTTCCAATGAAGCGCGTCCTCGGATCCTATCATCAGGCATGGAAAGGGAATCCGGCATGGATCGACCTGTTTGTCGATCGCATTATTGCCTACTACATGTTTCCACTCATGTTCCGGCTTCCGATTTTGCCTTATATACCATTTGGCGAAGTCTTGTATCACGAGATCGGGCACCACGTTCATAAAACGACGCGCCCCGAGTTCCAGGAACGCGAGGACGTTGCGGACAAGTGGGAAGGTCGACTCACGGCACGTTTTCTCCGGCGACGATACTGGTATTTGATACCAATCCTCCTGCCAATCGCCCGCGCGGTAGACTTCTGGGACAAGTATCGTGGACTGCAATTCAAGCGGGAGGGGTGACTCGCAGTTATAGCTCGAAGGGCCCGATCGGCACGCGCTGCGACGCGATGTGCAGCGTGCCCGCAAATTCGAAATTCGCCGGACGGCTGGCCAGCGCCTGTTCGGCCGAAATCTGTGCCAGGTCGGGGGTGTTGTTCTGCTCCGACAGATGCGCCAGCACGACGTGCCGCGCGCGCGCGTCGAATACCTCCGAATCCGCCAGAAAATCGCTCACCACGTTATTCGACAGGTGCCCCGTGCGGCTCATCACTCTCTGCTTGATGTACCACGGGTACGGCCCCACCTTCAGCATCTCCAGGTCGTGATTCGATTCCAGAATCAGGAAATCGGCCTCGCGCAGATGATGCTTCACCAGCTCGGGCATGTAGCCCAGATCGGTCACGATCGCCACTTTCGCCCCGTTCGACCGGAACGCATACCCCACCGGATCCGCCGCGTCGTGCGGTATCGCAAACGGCGAAATCTCCACGTCCCCGATCTCAAAACGCGCGCCAGGACGCACGAACTCGACGCGCTCCAGTTTTGTTTTCGGGGTGTCCGCGTAGACTTTCTGGATCTCGCAATACGTCGGCTGCGTCAGGTAGGCGGGACACTTCCAGTCGCGCGCCAGTTGCGCCAGCCCGCTGCAGTGATCGGAGTGCTCGTGGGTGATCAGGATCGCGTCGACGCGCTCGGGGCGGCTGCGGCCAAGCGCCTCGAACCGCCGCAGCATTTCCCGGCGGCCCAGCCCGGCGTCGATGAGGAGAGTGGTGTGTTCCGTTTCGAGCAACGTGCAGTTGCCCGTGCTGCCGGAGGCCAGAATGGAAATCCGGAACGCGATGCGCCAGTCCTGGGCGGCGTCGAACGGGAACCCACCGCTCGACGGACGTTCTTTCTTTCCGCCGCGCGAAATATTGTCAGAATTCCCCGCCGCGCGCAATACCGGAAAACCGTCTGTGCGGAAAAATGAAGTCGTGGTCACGTCTGCAAACCACGACGGCAGCGCAGCGCGGCCCTCCTGTTTTAGCCCCGAAGGGGCGCCAGACCCTAGCCCACGGCGCAAGCCGTGGGAATCGAGATGCACAACAATTCCCAGCCCGCCAAGCGGGCGCAAGAATCATTTCCATCGGCCCACCGCGCAAGGCCAGCCCGGCGGCCTCGACGCGCCCGCAAAGAGAACCAACGACTCGACAGGACAGTGTGCCCTACCCTTCGCGCCTTCTGCGAACGGTGGATCGGCCTTGCCGCTTTTTCCTCGGCGTCCTCCGGCTTTTCTCTGATGTGTTCTCTGGTTTTTTTTCTGTCCTCTGTGGTGAATCTTGCTTTCTGGAGGACACACATAGCCTGCAAGAAACCGAGGCGCTCCGGTCGGACGTCCGCGACGCCTCTCAGCCGCACTGCGCCCCGGATACGAAGGAAGACCGCTTCACCGGTCGATGATCCCGCCGGGATCGACGGTGCGCCCGCCCGCTCGCACCGTGTACTTGTACACCTTGTGCGGGTCGCCCAGCACGTTGCGCCGCACCAGTCCCGAATACGGCGAATCGCTGCTGAATTGCGACTCGTAGAACGGCGATTCCTCGAATTCCACCGTGAAATAGACCTCCGGATCGGCAGCCACCCACTGCACTTGGTCGTTGTGGCTCTTACTGATCACGAAGTTCTGTGGATCGGTGATCGCTTCGTTCTTCGGATCGATGGTGACGATCGTGACCTGGCCCTGTCGCGCGCGAGATGGTGTTGCCATTTTCTTCTCCTTCTGCGATTTCATCGCCCCTGGATCAACTCCTGGAATTGTGGATCCCGCTTCAGATGATCGAAATCGGGTGTGTCGCGAATCTCCGTCGCGGTAATTCCCGCCGAGCGCGCCTTCGCCAGCCATTTCATCGTTTCCGCATTCTTGCCCAGTTGGTTGTAGACCAGCGCAGCCGCGAAAAGCACCTCGGGATCGGTGGGCCCGGCCTTCAACGCCTTGCGCAGCGCGGCGCGCGCCTCCGCGCGCTTCCCCAGCATCGCCTTCGAAATCGCCACAATGTTCAGCGCTTCCGCTTCGCGCGGATTCACTTCGAGCGCCTCGCCGGCCATCGCGATCGCCTGCCGGTACGCATTCGGCGCTTGCGCCCTGCGCCCGGGCGCCCAGTAATAGGCGTCGGCCAGGTTTCGCCAAAAGCGGTAGTCATTCTCTCCGAACCTGACCGCCTTCTCATCCGGTTCCACCGCTTCCGCAAATCGCTTCGAATAAAAATACGCATTCCCCAAATTCGAATACGCACCTGCCGTCGGACGGATGGCAATCGACCGCTGCAGCGCTTCAATCGCGCTCGGATATCGTCCCAGCTCGTTCAGCGTCGCGCCCAGGTTGGAATACCCGCGGAAACTGTCGGGCGCCAGATCGATGACGCGCTGGAACTCCTTCGCGGCCTCCTCATAGCGTGCCCGGTCGTAGTAGAACGCGCCCAGCCAGCTGTAGCCCGCCCAATATTCCGGCCGCACCTCGATCGCTCGCTGGAAGGTCCGTTCCGCCTCGTTGAACCGGCCCAGGCGCTCGTACGTCAACCCGAGCTCTCGATAGGCCGCATCGTTCGTCGGCTCGGCGTCCAAGGCCCGTTGAAATTCCGCGACTGCGCTTTCATACTTGCCCGAGCCCGCATCGATGGTTCCCAGGCACAACTGCCCGGCGGCCAGCCTGCCATCCAGGCTCAACGATTTTTCGCACGATGCCCGGCTCTTGCTGGCCCACTCCGTGTCCTTGTTGTTCTCATATTTCTTCCAGTACGCGTCGCCCAGCCCGGCGTAGGCTGCGGCATAGTTCGGGTCGAGTTGCAGCGCGCGCTCGAAATCCGCGATCGCCTGCTCCACGCTTTCGGGCCGGTCGTAATGATCGAGATATCCGGTCGCCTCTAAATACGCGCTGTACGCCGCGGGAACATTCGTTCCGTGTGCCTTGAGCGCCTCGCGCTGGCTGGGCTGAACCTGCGTCTCCAGCATCGACAGCACTCCGCTCACCACTTCGTCCTGCACCGCAAACGCATTGGTCGCCGCTACCGTGATCGTGTCGGCGTTCAGTTGCCGGTGTGTGCGCGGATCGACCAGCGCGCAGTTCACACGCACCAGATCGCCCGCCTTGGCCAGGCTCCCGTCCACCACCAGGTTCACGCCAAACTCCGCGCGCGCTTCATCTACGGTGCTGACGTGCCGGCTCTGGATTTCCGCTGCGGGCACAACCTGCAACGATTTGCCGCCCGTCAGCTGCGTCAATTTGGCGGTCAGCGTGTCGCTCAATCCCGCGGTGAACGATGCGGCCTGCGGATCGCTGGGCACCGCCCGAAACTGCAGCACCGCGACGTATTTGTGCGAGGGCACCGCGGTGGCTCCAAACCAGCGTTCCACCTTCGTGCGCATCGCAGGAGCCAGCCACACGGTCGCCAGTGCCGCCACGGCGATCAGCGCGACCGCAATCCCCGCACGAAACGTCCTCCCGCTCGACGCCCATCCGCTCCTTGCTGCTTGCCAGGCATTCCGTGCGGCTTCCGGAACTGGAGGAGCAGTCCCGTCTCCCGCCGTCCGCATGCCTCTCCCCCGCGCGTCTGGCTCCGGTGGCGTCAGTTCGATGACATCCTCCCGCACGCCCGGTCGCGATCGCGCCAGTAGCCGCAAATCAATAAGCAGGTCCGCTGAGGTGGCGTAGCGCTCGTCTGCGCGCTTGGCCAGCATCTTGCCCACGATGCGGTCCAGCTCCGCCGGCGCCTCCGCATTCTCCTGGCTCAGCGGCGCCGGATGGCAATGCAGGATCGCATCGCAGGTGCCCAGAAATGTGTCGCGCCGGAAGGGGTTCTTGCCCCCGACCGCTTCATAGAAAACCACGCCCAGCGAAAAGATGTCCGCGCGCGCGTCCGCCCGCTTTTCTTCCAGGACTTCGGGAGCCATGTACGCGTGCGTGCCCTGGAACCCGCCGCTCTCCAGCGTTTCCAGCGTCACTGCCGTGTCCGAGCCGGGCAGCTCCCGCGCCACGCCGAAATCGAGCGCCTTCACCCGCCCCGACGCTGTCAGCATGAAATTTTCCGGCTTGATGTCGCGGTGAACCAGGCCGCCCTGGTGTGCGGCGGCCAGCGCGGCCGCGCATTGCACCGAGATGGGCAAAAATTCTTCGAGCGACAGCGGGCGTTCCAGCCGCTTGCGCAGCGTTTCCCCTTCCACGTACTCCATCACCAAAAAGACTTCGCCGTCCTCCTCCAGCACGTCGTACACCGCGGCAATGTGCGGGTCGTTCAACCGCGACGCGCGTTCCGCCTCCTTCCACAAACGCGCGCGCGACCGCGCGTCGCTGCGCATCGCCGGCGCCACCCGCTTGATCGCCACGAACCGCTTCAGCCCCGTGTCGTCCGCCAGGTACACCTCTCCCATCCCGCCGCTGCCCAGTCGCCCGCCGATCAGAAATCTTCCGATCGTTCGGCCCGTCAGCTCCGGGGGCTGAACTCCTTTTTCGGCGCGTTTGAGATTGGCTTCCGCCATGGTCGCAGTGGTGACACCCTCGCCATCCCCATCACGCCTCGCTGAGGCTCAGGAAAGAAGACACGTGCGCGAGCGCGTCTCGAGTGGAGAGGCCCTTCAATTGGAAGGAATGCTACTCCTGGCGGGACTTCTGGTCCAACTTTTTCGGCTGCCGTGCCCGATCCGCGTGGCGCCCGGCTCAGACCTCGACCAGCGTGGCGCTCAGCCGCAGCCGTCCGCTCTGCACCGCGATCTCCAGCGCCGCCACCACTTGCGGGTCGAACTTCGAAATCGCCAGCGAGCGGATGCGCTCCAGCGCGTACTCCAGATCCATGGCCGATTGGTACGGCCGGTCTGTGGTCATGGCGTCCAGCGTGTCGGCCACCGCGATGATTCGCGCCATCAGCGGAATCTTCTCGCCCGGCAAGCCGTACGGATACCCGCCGCCGTCCATGCGTTCGTGGTGCAGTTCGATCCCGGGCAGCACATCGCGCAACTGCGGCACTGGGCGCATGATGTTCGCGCCCTTCACCGTGTGCTGCTTCATCAACGCGAATTCTTCCTCCGTCAGCTTCCCCGGCTTCTTCAGCACGCGGTCGTCCACCCCGATCTTGCCCACGTCGTGCAACAGCGCCGAAATACGCAGCCGGTCCAGTTCTTCCGCGCTCATCCCCAGAATTTCCCCGAACATCAGCGAATACTTGGCCACGCGTCCCGAGTGGCCTCGCGTGTACGGGTCCTTTTCGTCGATGGCCGCCGCCAGCATGCGGATCGATCCCAGGAACAGCTCGCGGTTCTCCGCCGCGGCCTGTTTCAGCTTTTCGACGTACTCCTCGATGTCGCCCGCCATGTGGTTGAACGTTTCGGCCAGCTCGCTGATTTCCGCTGTTCCGCGCACCTCCGCGCGTTCGTGGAATTCCGCGCGGCTGATGGCCCGCGTCGATTGCACCAGCCCCTGAATCGGCCGCGTGATCCCCACCGCGAACAGGTACCCGAAAAACAGCGCCACGATGGTCACGCCCACCACGAAGCTGAGCGCCTCCGCGCGCATCTCATTCACCCCCGCGTCGATGCGCGTGTCGTTCAAGCTGCGTTGCGCCACCACCGCCCAGCGCAGCTCCGGTATCGTGCTGTACGTTCCGATCATCTCCACGCGCCGCCGCGTCGGCTTGTCGTATACCGAAAAATTCGTTGTTTGTGTCGCCCGCAGCAGGCTCGGCAATTCCTTGAATTGCTTCACCAGCGGAAACATCGAACTCACATCCCGCCCCGGAACCAGCGACCGCGCGTCCGGATAGGCCACGATGTGCCCGTGCAGGTCCACGATGAACACCACGCGATGCCGCACGCTCACTTCCTGCAGCCGCTGCTCCACGTTGTCCAGCGATACCACCGCCGCCAGCATCCCGCTGAATTCCCCATCCGACATCAGCGGCACCGACATGACCAGCGCGGGATGGTCGCTCTGCCCCAGCGCGAACGCTTCGCTCAGAAAATCCATGCCCTGGAAGCTGGCCTGAAAACCGCGCTTCAGCGCCGCGTCCACGAACGGGTCCTGGTCCGCCGAGAAGCTCCCCGCCGACTGACCCTTGGCCTGCCGGTTGATCGCTGTCACGTACAGAATGTTCGGATTGTTTTCGGCAAATTGCTGCAACAGCCGCGAGATTTGCGGCGCCACGGTGGCGTCGTCCACGTCCTGAATCCACCCCGTCAGGCTGAGCACCTGCCGCTGCGTGGTCAGCTCGTCGTGCACGTTGCGCTCGAATTGCAGCGTTTCGTTGGCGATCGAACGCGTCGTCTCGTTTTGCTGCACTTGCTCGGCGTCCTGCAATTTCTCTTCGCTGAGCCGCAAAACCTGCCGGTGGTAGAGCCACAACGGCGCGACGCTGACGAGCAGAAGGGCGCTCAGCACGATCCAGAGGATGCGCACGCGCCGCGTGGTCAACCGCTTGAGGATTCGAATGGGCACAGGTTCCCCGACCTTCCGATGCTAAGGAAACCCAACGCCGCCGCACAACTGAACGAAAGTACCAGCGTAGCCGATAAGCTACGTCCCTGTTGTCACTTAGGACTCGTCGCCCCTACCCTCCCCGCGCGTCCTCCCTCCGCCCGTCACGCCGCGGAATTCCTGGAATCGCGGACGCTCCCGCCGCTATCTCATTCTTCAGCGGCCGCGCTTCGGCATGGCCCGCACGCTCGCTGCCGGACCCGTTCCCGCGGCGCAATTGGAGGATCAGGTGAAGATCGCAATCATCGGCGCAGGAAATGTAGGCGGAGCGCTCGGCTCCCTGTGGGCCGGCAAGGGCCACGAGATCGTCTTTGGCGTCCGCGACACGAACGACTCCAGGCTCCAGGAACTCCTGAAATCCGCGAAGGGCAAAGCGCGCGCCGCCAGCGTGAAGGAAGCCGCCGCTTTCGGCGAAGTCGTCGTCTTCGCCACCCCCTGGCCCGCCACGCACGACGCCATTGATTCCGCCGGCTCCCTCGCCGGAAAAATCGTGGTCGACTGCACCAACCCGCTTCTTCCCGATCTTTCCGGACTCGCCCTCGGCACCACGAATTCCGCCGGCGAAGAAGTGGGCCGCTGGGCCAAAGGCGCCAAAGTGGTCAAAGCCTTCAACACCATCGGCGCCCCCAATTTTTCCAAGCCGCGCTTCGGCTCGGAAAACGCCAGCATGTTTATTTGCGGCGACGACGCCTCCGCCAAAGCCGCGGTTTCCAAACTCGCCGCCGAACTCGGCTTTGACGTCGTCGACGCCGGCCCGCTCTCCGCTTCGCGCCTGCTCGAGCCCTTGGCCATGCTCTGGATTCACCTCGCTTACAAGCAGGGCCTCGGCCCCAACAACCACGCCTTCAAACTCCTCCGCCGCTAATCGCCTTCTCGGGGCGCTGCCCTGGCCTGCTTGCCCTGAGTGTCTTGGCGAAGGGAGCTTCGAAGGCTCCTTGCGCCCGTCTCGCCCGCCGCCTGAGCGCAGCGAACTCGCTTTTCTCTGCGCTCTCCGCGCCTCTGCGGTAAATTCTTCCTCTCATCGAAATTCCACCCGCGGTTGCTCTTTTGCGCAATCGCTGCGTTTCGTCTGCCCTTCGCCATTGCTCTTCGGCCTACTATCGAAGCTGCTTTTTATCGCCAAACGGTGGCGCGCCATGATGCAAGAACAACGGCAATTTCAAAGGCTGGTTCTCGATTCACCCATACCGCTCGAGCTGAGCACCTCGGCGCCGGATAACTCCGCGCCGGCCCAGTCCACCATCGTGATGCTCTACGACGTTTCCGAGGGCGGCGTGGGAATCCTTCGCGCCGTGCCCGCCGCTGCAAAGCAGCCCGTCTCGCTCGCTTTCACTCTTCCGGGCACGGACGCGCGCATCGAGGCCGGCGCCGAAACCATCTGGAGCAGCGAATCGATCGGCCGAGCCGGTTTTCGTTTTGTCGCGATGAGCGACGCCGCGCGCGTGCAGTTGCGCGAGTGGATCGCCTCGCGCGCCTACGACACGGCGCAGCCGCCCGCCGATGTTGACGAGAGCGAGGCGGCGTTGCCGGCTGCCGCTTCTCAAGATGAGCGAGCCGCAACCAATTTCGCCGAATCGTGGCGCGCAGAAGCTATGGCTCGCCACGAAGCGGCGCTGCCCCTCTCTTCCGCAGCGCGCTCCGGGCGCATGGCTCGCGCCGCCGGAGTGGTCCTGGCCCTTGTGGTCCTGGGGGCGGGCTCACTCTATCTGGGCCGCCTGCTGGGCAGCCGAGGCCGCAACGCTCCTGCCGCTGCAACGGCGCGAGCTGCTGCCGCTCCTGCCGCGCCCGCGCTGAAACCCGTCGCCGCTACAACCCAGCCCGCCGCGCAACCCGCCGCGGGAAATGTGAGTTTTCCCACGACGCTCGCTTTCGACCGCCCCGGCTTCGTCGTGCAGGTGGGCGCCATGATCGAGCAAACCCACGCGGACCACTTGAGGACCTCGCTCGAGCAAAAGAATTTTCCGGCATTCGTTTTCCGCCGCAGCACCACCCGCTTCTATCGTGTCGCGGTCGGGCCCTACGACGACGCGAAATCCGCCGCGCAAGCCCAGGCCCAGCTCAAAGCCCAGGGCTTCCCGGCCATCGTCAAACCCTGGACCCCCGAGTAAATCGCAGAAACCGCCTTCGAAAGCCTCTCCTGCAATGATGTAGCTTGATTCCACGCATCATTCCGCGCGCCGGGCAAGTAAGACGTCATTCCGAGCCCAGTCCCGCGTTGTTTGCGGGAATGGGGGCGCGCGCATTTAGCGCCCCGGATGTCGTGCCGGGGAGGAATTTGCTTCTGCTTTTCCGCTCTCGCTACACGATTTATGGAAGTTCTCTAGCGATATTCACTCGCAAAATATCAACTTGTCATTTATCATGTCTTCCATCCGCGCTTCACCCGGGAAGACTCCATCATGGGCGGCAAAGGACCCGGACATAAATCGCCGCGCGCCCTCCAGGCGCGCCTCATCAATATCCAGAAGGCCCGCGCCGCCCGGCGGCGCCCGCCGCTCCCTTGGCGCAGTTTCCTCGAATCGCGCGTCATCGAGCAGCTCGTCTGGCAATGGTGGCTCTCCCCCGGCACCCGCAAATGGCCCGCCGTTCGCGTCGCGCGTCTCCTCGGCGTCAGCCACACCTGGGTCAACAAACTCGTCCGCCGCTTCCGTTCCGACCCCGACCGCTTCCGACGCCGCTACGCACCCTTCCCGCCCGCCACACTCGACAAGCTCCAGCGCGCCCGCAAGGAAACGCTGTGGCAGCGCCAACACGGCTGGCTCCGCGGACCCATCCTCGCGCGCCGCGTCAGCTTCACTCTCGCCGGCAAACGTCGCTCCGCGCGCCTCCCCACCCAAGCCTCTCTTCGCCCGCCCCGTCCCGGCTTGCCCGCCGCGGCGAGCCTCCCTCCCTGGGCCTCAGGGTTTGTGTTCAAACCCTGACAAGAGTCCCAAGTTCGCGTGCTGCAAGCCGAGTTCACGTGCTCGAAGCCCCCCGAATTCACTCGGGGGGAGCACGTCCCGTTTACACTGAGCGAAGCGAACGTGCTTTGATTTTTCGGGACGCGCGAAAACGCCGCCCCCCTCAAAATGGATGCACAAGACGCGAAACCTCAGGTCTGAAGACCTGAGCTACATTTCGAAAAATCCTCGGCCTGCAGGCCCGAGCCGCATTAGAATGCGCGCGTGTCGCGCCTTCGACGCATCGAACTGGCCGGCCGGTTCTTTTTCGTTACAACAAATCTGCGCCGGAACACTTCGCCGTTATCGCCGGCGGAACGCGACCTTTGCCTCCAGCACGTAGGGCGCGCGCGTGATCAGCACAAATTTTCGCTGTTTGGCTACGTCGTGATGCCCCGGCACGCCCATCCCCTCCTCTGGACCGAGCAAAGTCTCCTTCCCACGTTGATGAAGGAATGGAAGGGCAATTCGGGCTTCGAGATCGCGAAGCGGCGTCGCGCGGCGGGCGCGATCTGGCAACCACGCTATTTTGATTTCATTCTTCGTCGCGCGGGCGATTTTAGAAAGAAGCTGCAGTACATTCACGACAATCCCGTAGCGGCCGGACTTGTCGCGGCGGCGGAGAATTGGCCCTGGTCGAGCGCTGCCTTCTACGTCGACAAATCCCCTGTGCCGATTCGTCCTGATCTGTTCGACGTTCCCCTGGACCCGAACGAACCCCTTTGGCCTGTCCCCTGGCGGTAGATGATGGAATGTAGCTCAGGTCTTTCGCGCTTTATGCGTCCCGGCGTTTCCGCCGGGAAGACCTGAGGCTTTTCGGGTGTCGCATTTCGGCCCACAGCCTGCGTCTTAGGAAGTCCGCGCGTGATATTCTTCCCGCGATCCAAAGGCTCAACGGAGGAATGGCAGTGAAGAAAATCTTTGTGACCGTCTCGGGCGGCTGCGCGTACGTGATGGAAGATACGGTCCCACCTGGCTTCAAGGTGGAAGTCATCGACTTCGACAACATCCAAGCGGGTGACAGTTTTCCTTCCAATCAAGCCCGCGAGTATTGCGCGGCTCACGGCCTGTGTGAACCTCCACAGGCGCCACGATTGTGAACCTGCACTGCCGGGGTGAGCTGGGCGGCTCTTACAAGGCTGCCCCGCAGATCGCCCGGGTGGTAACCGAGGACTGGTGCGCACGCGAATTGTACTGTGCCGCATGCAGTTCTGATCGCCTTTCGCCGTCGAAGGCAAATACACCTGCCGTTGACCTGACTTGCCCTGAATGTAGTCACCGGTTCCAGCTGAAAAGCCTGCGCAGCTGGGGCCAGAAGAAGATCGTCGATGCGGCGTACGAGTCCATGATCCGCGCCATACGATCCGACAGCGTTCCCGACCTCCTCGTGCTGCACTATTCGTCCGATTGGTTCGTGAGGAATCTCATGCTGGTTCCATCGGTCTTCTTCAGCGAGACGGTGATCGAAAAGCGCCAGCCGCTCAGCGCGACCACGCGCCGGGCGGGGTGGATTGGTTGCAACATCCTTCTGGAGCGAATCCCGCAGGACGGGAGAATAGCCGTTGTGTCGAACGGCGCAGCGATAGCCGTACAGACGGTTCGGAGTGAGTACTCGCGAATTCGCGGGCTGGCCAGCGTTCCTCCGGCCCTCAGGGGCTGGACACTGGATGTGCTTGGCGCAATTCGTAAGTTGGGCAAGTCGCGTTTCTCACTTCAGGAGCTATGCGCCTTTGAAGGGTATTTGCAGAGCCTTCACCCGCTGAACAAAAATGTGCGGCCCAAGATTCGCCAGCAGCTCCAAGTTCTTCGCGACCTAGGCTTGATCCGCTTTCTCAGTTCAGGGAACTACGAGTTGAAATGAGCTCGGTTCGCGATTTCCACAGGCGGGAAAAATGATTTGGGGTGGGGCGCGAATGCAGCTTGACAGGTGGGGGGTCGATCTCTATAATCGGGGTTTGCCTGTAGTCCTTCCAGCTGGCCTGGGATGACCTGCTCTTTGACAATCGGATGATACATGCCAGAACCCGTTTTTCGTCGCTGGCTTTATAGCCAGTGGCGGAGCTGCCATCACGACTCTTCGGAGGAGCGGTGGCGGTGGTTTTGAGTGCCCTTCGGTCCTGATTTACGTCAGGGCCTCAGGGTCAAAAACCGAGCGATCAAAAGTTCGCCCCATCCCGGCTTGCCGGGGTGAAGGCAACCAGTTTCAAACGAGAGTTTGATCCTGGCTCAGAGCGAACGCTGGCGGCGTGCTTAACACATGCAAGTCGAACGCGCAGTTCGGTGTAGCAATACATCGGATGGGCGCGTGGCGAACGGGTGCGTAACACGTGGATAACCTTCCTTCAGGTGGGGAATAACCCAGTGAAAATTGGGCTAATACCGCATAACATCACGAGGGCACATGCCCTTGTATTCAAACCCGCAAGGGGCCGGAAGAGGGATCCGCGGCCGATTAGCTAGTTGGCGAGGTAACGGCTCACCAAGGCGATGATCGGTAGCCGGACTGAGAGGTTGGCCGGCCACACTGGAACTGAGACACGGTCCAGACTCCTACGGGAGGCAGCAGTGGGGAATCTTGCGCAATGGGCGAAAGCCTGACGCAGCAACGCCGCGTGGGGGATGAAGCTTCTCGGAGTGTAAACCCTTTTCGACCGGGACGAATGCCCGCAAGGGCTTGACGGTACCGGTATAAGAAGCCCCGGCTAACTACGTGCCAGCAGCCGCGGTAAAACGTAGGGGGCCAGCGTTGCTCGGAATTACTGGGCGTAAAGGGTCCGTAGGCGGTGCGACAAGTCGGTAGTGAAATCTCCGGGCTTAACTCGGAGGCTGCTGCCGAAACTGTTGTGCTGGAGTGTGAGAGAGGCGAGTGGAATTACGGGTGTAGCGGTGAAATGCGTAGATATCCGTAGGAACATCCGAGGCGAAAGCGGCTCGCTGGATCACAACTGACGCTGAGGGACGAAAGCTAGGGGAGCAAACAGGATTAGATACCCTGGTAGTCCTAGCCCTAAACCATCAGGACTTGGGGTTTGCCCTGTACGGGGCAAGTCCCGGAGCTAACGCGTTAAGTCCTGCGCCTGGGGAGTACGGTCGCAAGGCTGAAACTCAAAGGAATTGACGGGGGCCCGCACAAGCGGTGGAACATGTGGTTCAATTCGACGCAACGCGAAGAACCTTACCTGGGCTCGAAGTGCCACTGACCAGCGGTGGAAACATCGCCTTCTCGCAAGAGACAGTGGTAGAGGTGCTGCATGGCTGTCGTCAGCTCGTGCCGTGAGGTGTTGGGTTAAGTCCCGCAACGAGCGCAACCCCTACTCTTAGTTGCCACCCGCAAGGGGGAACTCTAAGAGGACTGCTCCGGATAACGGAGAGGAAGGTGGGGATGAGGTCAAGTCAGCATGGCCTTTATGTCCAGGGCTACACACGTGTTACAATGCGC
>Ga0075272_1000073_pt1 | contig 26663 bp, 13 predicted proteins | sample SF_Rice_5C_0N_40_FD_69776 | JGI IMG/M metagenome (GOLD analysis project Ga0075272, IMG submission 69776) | Rice paddy soil microbial communities from Twitchell Island, California, USA - SF_Rice_5C_0N_404 | ecosystem: Environmental > Terrestrial > Soil > Paddy field/soil | place: USA: Twitchell... | reverse complement strand
CGTTCCCTACGTCTCCGGAGTGACCGGGACGTGGATCACGGAGCAGGAAGCGACCGATCCGGCATATTGGTCGCGGCACTTCCGCGAGCCGGTGCAATTTTCGGCGGGCGTGAAATTGCTGCGTGAGAATCCGAACGCCGTGCTTCTGGAAGTTGGCCCCGGAAATGTTCTGGCGGCACTGGCGCGGCAGCACAGTGGGTTTGCCGCCGAGCAAGTCATCGTTTCCTCGCTGGCCGACGGTTATTCCGGCGAGAACGATTCCCTCGCGCTGATGAACGCCCTGGGCGCCTTGTGGGTGGCGGGAGTGCAGCCAAACTGGGCTGCGCTGTATCCCGGAGTGCAGCGGCAGCGCGTCTCGCTGCCAACCTATCCGTTCGAACGAAAACGATATTGGATCGAAACAACCGCAAGCGCGCCAATCCCAGCCGGCGAAAGCGTGGTTGCACAACAGGGGATTCCTGCAGCGCCGGCACAGGTAACAGTCCCGGAGGAAACGAACCAGGTGAACGCCACAAAGCAAGTGGAAACAGGAGACAGCGCGAACCGCATCGCGCGAATTTCCAAGGCTCTCGCGGAAGTCTTCGAGGATCTTTCCGGCGTGGATATTTCCAGCGCCGGCAGCACTACCACTTTCCTCGAAATGGGATTCGATTCGCTGTTCCTCACGCAGGTGACGCAAGCGCTGCAAAGCAAGTTCGGTCTGAAAGTCACGTTCCGACAATTGCTGGGAGATGAATCGACGCTGAACGCGTTGGCCCAGTACATCGACGCGCGCCTGCCCGCGGATGTATTCGCGGAGCCCGTATCCGCGCCGGCGCCACCTGCCGCTGCCGTTTCTCCCGCTCCTGCGCAGCCGGATTCGGTAGCCCAGGTGTTCGCCTCGTCGGCAGATGCGGCCGCGGCGCCCGTCACTGGCGCAGCGTCGCAAAGCGCCGTCGAGCGCATGATGCACGAGCAAATCCAGGCCATGAATGCGCTGTTCGCGAAGCAGCTCGAGGCTTTGCGAGGAAGCCCTTTTTCCGCGCCGGCATCTGCCGCAGTCTCTGTGACTCCGGCAGCGATACAACAGGCCGCGCCCGTAACGGCTCCGCCCGCCCGCGCACAAGGCGAAGCGAGCCCGGCAGGTCACGCCTCGGAAAAAGGCACGAAGGAGCTCAAGGGCTACACCCCGTTCAAGCCGCTGCAGAAGGGATCGTCGAGCGACCTGACACCGCTCCAGCGCGATTACATCGCGGCGCTCGTCGAGCGCTACACGCGACGCACCGCAAACTCGAAGAAAAAGACGCAAGAGTACCGGCAGCCGCTGGCCGATCCGCGCGTGGTTTCGGGCTTCCACTCCGAGTGGAAGGAAATGGTCTACCCGATCATTGCGGTGCGGTCGAAAGGGTCGCATCTGTGGGACGTGGACGGAAACGAATATGTGGATCTGTTGAATGGCTTTGGTCCCATCATGCTCGGTCACCGGCCTGACTTTGTCGAGAAGGCGATTGAAAAGCAACTGCACGAGGGCTTTGAGATCGGGCCGCAGAGCTTGCTCGCGGGCGAAGTCGCACAGATGATCTGCGAATTCACCGGGAACGAGCGCGCCACGTTCTGCAATACGGGCTCCGAAGCGGTGGTCGCCGCTATGCGCGTGGCTCGCACGGTGACGGGGCGCAGCAAGATCGTTTTCTTCGCCGGCGATTACCACGGAATGTTCGACGAAGTCCTGGTCAAAGGAATTCGCAAGGCCGGCGTTCCGCATGCAGTACCGGTCGCTCCCGGAATTCCGCGGGAGAAAGCGGCTAACGTGGTTGTGCTCGAATACGGCGCGCCCGAATCGCTGGAATGGATTCGCGCGAATGCGAACGACCTCGCGGCGGTGATGGTCGAGCCGGTGCAGAGCCGCCATCCCGCCCTGCAGCCGATCGAATTCTTGAGGGCAGTCCGAAAAATCACGGAGAAATCCGGTACCTGTCTGATCTTCGACGAGGTGGTCACCGGTTTCCGCGTGCATCCGGGTGGATGCCAGGCGCTGTTCGACATTCGCGCCGACCTGGCCACTTACGGTAAAGTGCTCGCCGGAGGGATGCCCATCGGCATCTTGGCCGGGAAGGCGCAGTACATGGACGCGCTGGACGGCGGAATGTGGCAATTCGGCGATGACTCCTATCCCGCCACCGGTGTGACGTTCTTCGCCGGCACCTTCGTGCGTCACCCGCTAGCCTTGGCGGCGGCCAAATCGGTTCTGGAGCATCTGAAGACCGAGGGGCCGGAACTGCAGCAACGCCTGAGCCAGAAGACCGGTGAACTCGTCGAGCGGCTCAACGCGATTCTGGCCCGCTACGGAGTTCCCGCTCGCATCGAGCACTTCGCCAGCTTCTTCTACTTGGGCTCCCCGTCCGATAACCGCTTCGCCAGCCTGTTCTATTACCACTTGCGCGAGAAGGGCATTCACATTCTAGAAGGTTTCCCTTGTTTCCTGACCACCGCGCACAGCGACGCCGATCTCGATCGCGTAGTGCGAGCCTTCGAGGAATCCGCGGTGGAAATGCGCGCGGGCGGCGTGCTGCCGGGTGAAGATGCGGCCCAGAAAGCGCCGGAATTGCAGACCGCCGTTGCCGAGAATGTATTCGTCGCCTCAGCCCCAATGACCGAGCCTCAGCAGGAAATTTTTCTGGCCGCGAAGATGGGCGACGATGCGTCCTGCTCGTTCAACGAATCGTTCACTCTGTATTTGCGCGGGACGCTCGATGCGAACGCTCTTCGCCAGGCGGTGAACGCTGTTTTGTCCCGGCACGATGCGCTGCGCGCTACTGTCGATCCGGACGGAACGAAATTGCATTTCCGGCGTGAACTGAAGATCGACATACCGCTGAGCGATCTTTCCGGCCTCGAGAGCGACGCGCGCGATGCGGAGTTAAAGCGCATGCTTGCTGAAGATGCGCGGAAGCCGTTCGATCTGGTCGAAGGGCCGCTGGTTCGAGCCGTGCTGCTGCGGCTGGCGCCCGATGATCATGCGCTGATCTTCACCTCGCATCACATTGTGTGCGACGGGTGGTCCACGAACGTGCTGCTCGGCGAATTGGCCGAGCTGTACGAGGCAAAATCTCATGGGCGAGAAGCGCAGCTCTCAGCAGCGCCCAGTTTTGCGGTCTATGCGCAAGAGCTGTTGAAAGAAACAACGTCATCGCAGCACGGCGATGTCGAGGCGTACTGGCTGGACCAATTCAAGGACGTGCCCTCCCCGCTCGACCTGCCGACCGATCGCCCGCGGCCGGCGGTGCGCACCTATGCCGGGGACACGGTGCGAAGCCACATAGACGCGGACATACATCGCCAAATCAAACAGATGGGCTCGAAGCGCGGATGCACGCTGTTCGCTACTCTGCTTGCCGCCTTCCAGACGCTGCTGCATCGGCTGTCGAATCAGAACGACATCGTGGTCGGCATTCCAACCGCAGGACAGTCGTTGCTCGAAGACGGCAATCTGGTGGGCCACTGCGTGAATTTTCTGCCATTGCGCACGCGATTCCGCCCCGATCAGCCGTTTCCTGCGTTGCTGAAGGACGTAAAGAAAGCGCTGCTCGACGCGCAGGACCATCAGTCGTACACGTACGGCACGCTGGTGCGCAAACTGGCCATTCCGCGCAGCCCCAGCCGGCTGCCGCTGATGGAAGTGCAGTTCAATCTCGAACACATCGGCGCAGGCTCACAGTTCGACGGATTGGCGGCCGTAGTGGATCCGAACCCCAAGAGCGCCGTAAATTTCGACATCTTCTTCAATGTGGTCGAGTCGGACGCCGGGTTGACCATCGATTGCGACTTCAATACGGACTTATTCGATGAGGGCACCATTGCCCGCTGGATCGGGCACTACAAGACGCTGCTCGTCGCCGCTACGCAGAACCCGGAGCAACTGGTCGACAACCTTCCTCTGATGACCCCATCGGAAGTAGCCGCGCTGGTGAAGGCGTGGAATCCCCAGCGCGCCAGTTTCGCGGGAACGCAAACGATCCATGCGCGCTTCGAGGAGCAAGCCAGGTGCGCCCCCAACGCAATTGCTGTCACGCTGGGGGACCAGCGGCTCACGTATGGTGAATTGAACGCGCGCGCGAATCAGCTGGCGCGAGTGCTGCGCGCCAAGGGAGTGCGGCCCGATACTCTGGTGGCGGTGTGCTTCGAGCGCTCGATGGAGATGATGATCGCGCTGCTGGGCGTACTGAAAGCGGGCGGAGCGTATGTTCCGGTCGACGCTTCGTATCCGACAGAACGTCTGACCATGATGTTCGACGATGCGCGGCCGGTGGTTGTGCTGACTGAGGAGCGCCTGCTCGCGAACCTGCCGCTGGGCGGCGTCGAAGCGATCTGCGTGGATCGCGACTGGCCGACCATCGGGCGCGAGTCCACGGCCGACCTGGAGCCGGCCGCTGCGCCCCAAAATCTCGCGTACATGATTTACACCTCAGGATCGACGGGCAAGCCGAAGGGCGTGATGGTCGCGCACGCGAACTTCGTTCGGCTGCTGGATGCCACAAAGCGCTGGTTCGAGTTCAGCGATAAGGACGTGTGGTCGCTCTTCCATACCTATTCGTTCGACGTTTCAGTCTGGGAGATGTGGGGCTGCCTGCTGACCGGCGGACGGCTGGTGATCGTCCCGTATTGGGTGTCGCGATCGCCGCAGGAATTTCACGCCCTGCTCGCCAGCGAGCGCGTGACCGTGCTCTGCCAGACGCCGGTCGCGTTCTATCAACTGATCGAAGTGGAGAAAGCGGGCGCGACGCCGCTTGCCGGCCTTCGCTACGTCATTCTCGCGGGCGAGGCGCTGAAATTCGGAAACCTGAAGCCTTGGCTCGAGCGGCATGGCGATGCACAGCCGCAGATCATTAACATGTACGGCCCCACGGAAGCGGCGGTCTATGCTACGTACAGGAGGCTGGGAGCTGCCGATATAGAGAAAGAGACGCGCAGCCTGATCGGCGTGCCCGTTACCGACGCCAACATCTACATCCTCGATGCGAAGAAGAGGCCGGTTCCGCCGGGCGTTGCGGGCGAACTGTACATAGCGGGCGCAGGCGTGGCCCGCGGCTACTGGAACGAGCCGGCGCTGACGGCGGAGCGATTCGTTCCCGATCCGTTTGTGGCGGAACGTGGCGCGCGAATGTACAAATCGGGAGACCTGGCTCGCTTCCTGGCCTCCGGCGACATCGATTTCCTCGGCCGGCTCGACGATCAGGTAAAGATCCACGGTTTCCGTGTCGAGTTGGGTGAAATTGAAGCCACGCTCGCTCTGCACCCGGATATTCGTGAAGTCGCGGTGATGGCGCGAAGCGACGGCCCCGGCGAAAAGAAGCTGGTTGCCTATTTTGCTTCGAGAGCGGAAAAGAAGATCTCGGGTGCTGCCTTGCGCGAATTCCTGCAGGCCAAGATTCCCGCTCACATGATTCCGTATGCTTACGTGCAGATCGATGCTCTGCCGCTGAACCCGAGCGGGAAGGTGGATCGCGCGAAGCTTCCTGCACCGGATTCCGGCTCCGCGACGCGGACGCGCGAATTTGTGGCTCCGCGGACACCGGAAGAAAAGGTCCTCACGGACATATTGTCCGAAGTGTTGCGCGTGGAGCGCGTGGGCGTCACGGACAACCTGTTCGAGCTGGGCGCGGATTCGCTCCACGTTTTCCAGATCACCTCGCGGGCGGCAAAGGCAGGCTTGGCGATCAGCCCCAGGCTGCTGTTGCAACATCGCACGGTGGCGGCCGTCGTCGCCGAAATGGCCAAGGGCGATGGCGCGGTCACCGCCCCAGCGCCCACAATCAAGCCGGTCGCGCGCGACAAGTATCGGCTCGTGCGCGAGGTCCAGCCCGCGGGGCAAAAGAATTGAGGGATTGAATGAACTCTGGCGCTTCCTCATTCTACGAGGACGGCAAATCCTGGCCCAAAGAATTCAGCCTGCCCCTCGACGACGAGGAATTTGCGTTTCCTCTCTCGCCGGCGCAGGAGCGCATGTGGCTGGCCGACCGCGCTCGTCCGGGAAATTCCGCGTACAACGGCTCTTTCCGCTGGGAACTGACCGGCCCGGTTCAGCCGCGTCTCCTCGAGCGCGCCCTCAACGAGATCGTCCGCCGCCATGAAATTCTGCGCGCCACCTTCCAGCAGATGGACGGCTCTCCGGTGCAGGTGATCGCGCCTTCCCTCCATCTGACGCTTGCCGTGAACGACCTTCGCCCGCTCCCGGCTGGCGAACGGGAAAGCGAAATGGACCGTCTGTGTTTGGAAGAGGCGCAGCGCGGCTTCGATCTGGAGACGGCGCCCCTGGTCCGTGCAGGACTCCTGCAGATGGAGGATGAGCGCTTCATCCTGATGTTCACGCTCCATCACATCATCTCCGACGGGTGGTCCATCGGCTTGATCATGGAGGAACTGCAGACTATCTATGCAGCGCTCGCTGAAGACCGCGGGTATGCCCTTACTCCGCTGGCGATTCAGTATCCCGATTACGTCGTGTGGCAGCGGGAAATGGACGAGCAGCCGGCCGCACCGCGACAGCTTGAATATTGGCGCAAAAAGCTGGCCGGGTACGAACGCCTGGAAGTGCCCACGGATTTCAAGCGACCGGTTGCGCGGACTACCAACAGCGCGATCGTCTCCGAGATGCTTCCGCGAGGGCTCACGGATGCGATCAAGCAGTTTAGCGATCGCCAGGAGGGCACGTTTTTCATCACCAGCCTTGCCGCTTGCATGGCCATCTTGGCGCGCTACACGGGCAAGAAGGACATTGCCGTCGGGTCTCCGCTGGCGGGACGCAATCGCAGCGAGCTCGAAAATCTTGTGGGCCTGTTCATCAACCATATAATTCTGCGCGCGAGCGCGGAAGGAGATCCGCTATTCCCGGAGTTTGCCGCGCGCGTGCGGGAGGCGGTCTGGGAAGCGTTCGCGAATCAGGATGTTCCGTTCGAGAATGTCGTGAAGTCGCTGGAGCGTGATGGCGGCCCGAGGCCCGACCCTCTTTTCGTGCTCAACTTCATCTGCCAGCGTGAATATGCACGCGCCTCGACTTTCGTGTTCGATTTTGCGGGCATTCGCATGCGCACCATGCCGTCGAAATCGCAGGGCGCGCTGTACGATTTGAACTTCTTCCTGGTCGAACGGGAAGCCGGCTGGCGCCTGTCGCTCGAATACAACGTCGATCTCTACAGCGAAACCACCGCGCAGGGGATTCTTCGCGATTTCCGTGGTGTGCTCGAAGCGATTGCTGCAAATCCCAATCGGCGCCTTTCCGAGCTGCCGCTTCCCGCCGCCGACGCCCGGCGCGGCATTGCTCAGAGTGCGCCCACTGGAGTCCGGGAACGGGAGAGTATTGCCGAGCGCCTGGACGATCCTTCCGCCAAGCAGGAGGTCTGCGCCATGCCCGCCAGCGCGGCGCAAAAGCGCTTCTGGCTGCTGGCTAATCTTTTCCCCGGGAATCCGGCTTTTCAGCTCCCGGCGTGCGTGCGCCTGTTGGGCCCGCTGTCCGAAAGCATCCTCGAAAAGAGTTTTCAGCGCCTGATCGAGCGCCACGAAATCCTGCGCACCACGTTCGAGGAGCTTGATGGCGAGCTCACGCAGGTCATTTCCCCGCAGCGCGCTTTCTCCCTGGATGTGGTTTCGCTGCAGGACGTTCCGGAGGACCAGCGCGAAGCTCGCTTGCAACAACTGGTTCGCGAAGAAGCCGCCACGCCTTGCGACCTGATGCGCGGCTCCGGAGTTCGCGTGCGGTTGTTCCGCATCGCGGCGCAAGAGCATGTTCTGGTCGTCACCGCTCACCACATTGTGGCCGACGGCTGGTCGCAAGGTGTTCTCCAGAAGGAGCTGTGGTCGGTCTACGAAGCGCTCTCCGAAAATCGCGAGCCGGCTTTGCCGCCTCTGCCAATTCAGTATGGCGATTTTGCCGCTTGGCAGAAGGATTGGCTCGCGTCGGATGCGGCCCGGCAGTGCCTCGATTTTTGGATGAAACGTCTCGCGGATCCTCTTCCGATTCTCGAACTGGCGACGGATCGGACCGCCACCGGCCGGTTGTCCTCACACGGCGCGATTGAAACTCTCTTGCTACCGGCCGACCTTAGCTCTTCTCTGAAAGCCATGACCCAGTCCGAATCGGCAACCATGTTCGCGCTGCTGCTCACCTGCTTTGTGGCGCTTCTGGCGCGCGCGGCGGGCGAGGACGACATCCTCGTCGGATCTCCCGTTGCCAATCGCAGAGAGGAGACGGAGGCTCTGATTGGCCCATTTGCCGGTCCGATCGCGCTCCGTTTCGACCTCTCCGGCGATCCGACCCTGCGCGAAGCTCTGCACCGGGTGCGCGACGTTGCTCTGGAAGCTTTGGCCCATTCGGATTTGCCCTTCGAGAGTGTTTTGCAGCGGGTCACGCCGCGTTCCGTCCACGGGCGCAACCCGCTGTTTCAGTTTTATTTTTTCCATCAAGCGGCGTTCCTGCAACCGCGGCAACTTCGCGATCTCACCATCATGCCGCTGCCCACCTTGAGTGTGGGCACCCCGTTTGAGATGCAATGCGCAGCGATCGAGCGTCAGGAGGGGCTCCGCCTTCAGCTGGAATACAATCCCGATCTGTACGACCCGGCCACGATTCAGCAGCGCCTGCGGGGATTGCAGAGGATTCTGGAAACGCTGGTTTCCAATCCCGAATCGCGGCTCTCCCAGCTGCCCGTCGCTTCGCAGCGCGCGCGTTCATCCGAAACCGCCGCGGAGCGCAAGCCCGAGCACGTCGCGCCGCGCGATACGGTCGAGCGCGAACTCGCTCGCATCTGGGCGGACGTCTTGGGGCGGGACAACATCGGCATTCGCGAAGACTTCTTCGATCTCGGTGGCCATTCCTTGTTGGCCGCGCGGCTGCTGAAAAAGATTCAGGAGCAGCTCGGAAAAGAATTGGCGCTCGCCTCTCTGCTGGACGCTTCGACCATCGAGCGCCAGGCGCAGCTCATTCGTTCCGGCTCGGCGCCGCTTTCTCGCGACAGCAACGATACGCCTTCGAGCCAGATTGCTTTCTTTTACCTGGGCGCCTACCCTACATTCCGCCGGCTCACGCAGCGCGTTGCCCAAGCTTGCGAATTCCACAGCCTCGGCATGCAGGAATCCACTTGCCGCGGCTTGGGCGCTTCGCCGGCCCTGGAGCTGATCGCCACGCGATTCGTGAGCGCGATCCGCGAACGCCGCGCGCACGGTCCATACATGCTGGGCGGCTGGTGCTCGCACGGAGTGCTCGCTCTGGAAATCGCGCAGCAGTTGCGCGCGCAGGGCGAGGAGGTCGCGCTCGTGGTGATGATCGAAGGGGCGAATCCGGCCGCAAGAATGGCCTACCCGAAGTGGAAGCGGTTCATTTCGAGCGTTCAGCTGAAGTTCAGCCTGTTCCGCTTCGAGTGCGTGTATCTCGGTCATATCAAACGCAGCGAAGCGGTTGCGTATCTTCGCGATCGCATCAGCGCCAAAATCGCCAAGCTGATCGGCGCCTTCGGAACTGGCCCGAGACAGCCAGGCCCGATCGGGATTCTCTATAAGGCCGTGGACGATTACATTCCCCGCGCCTACTCGGGACCGGTTCTTCTGATGCGCGGCCGCTCCAAGACCTTCGGATTCGCCAAGGACCCCGGCTTGGGATGGGGCAACATGCTCACGGATCTGACGGTCCAGGAGGTGCGTGGCAGCCATTTTTCGATCATGGGAGCCGATTCGGAAGGCTTGGCCCGCGAAATCACTTCGTACATGACGGAGTTGGGGCGGCGCTGTACGCCTCTTCGCATGAGTTCGGATCCGATCGCTCCAAAAGTCTAAGCACCCGAATGCCGCGAGTGTCGTCTTCGAAATGCGTTCTGCGCCCGGCTCCATGCGCCTTTCGAGGATCTGAACGGCACCATGGATCTGAACGAGGAACTAAAATATCTTCGGGCCGCCCCGCCATTCACGTCTAGTTCTGCAGGCGAAGGTAAAACCCGGAATAGTGCGGAATTGACAGATTCGGGAAAAACGGCATATAGACGTGCAGTTCGGGAGCAATCCAGCGATCGACCAGCTCATATCCCAGCGCGGAGAATTCGGCAATCATCGATGCCGCGTTTCGCACAACGCACGGGTGAGCGCACGTCCCTGTGTTCTGAACGGTTATGAACGCCGCCTGGTTCTCGATCATCGGCGAGCGGTTGATGAGGATGTGCGTTGGAGACACGGGAAATTGACGCACAAAGCCCTCGATCGTGCCCTCCCAGTAGTGCAGAAATCCGGAAGCCAGAAGCACGCGATCCACGGAAAATTCGGCAGCCGACTCTGCGAAGCGCAGCCCCGTCGCGTTTCTCTCGCGTGCAATTCTGCGTCCTTCCTGCAAAACGAAGGGAAGGTCGAGCACAGTCCAGTCAAGCGGCCCCAGCGGCTCCAAATACTTTTTGTAGGTGTAGAACAGGTTCCCGAAGTTTCCCCCATAATCGAATACCTTCACGCCGCGTTCCGACAAGCGGGACAGCCAGAAAAGAGCCGCGTAATCACTGGGGCGAAGATTTTCTGAAAGCCTCAGGTGGATTGCGATTTCCGCCCAACCGTCGTGTCCCGGCAGGCCGGTTCGTCGTGCCACCGCCCAGCCCTCCTCGAAGCTGGAAAAAATGCCTCGGTGGCCGCTGAGCGCATTGAGCACGCGCTTCCCGGAAGGGAACTTTTGCGCGTAAGAAAGGATTGCCCGCGAGGGCTTGGACTCCAGAACCGCCTTGCTCGTTTGCCGTAACAATTTACGTTCCGCCCCGAGCCGGGCTTGAAGCCCCGACTGGGCAGCGTCCTTCAGTTGCGCGCTTTTCCGGCATCCTCTCGCCCGGATTCAAACCATCGCGGTCGCGCAATGGTGTTTGAAAAATCGCCGCGTATCGTTCGAACCTATCCTGCCGCCGTTTATCAAACGGCTCAAGACCCCAGTATCTCCAAGGCCAGTCACGGCGCGCATCAAGAGAAGGATCGGCGTTATGGATTTCCTCGATTCGCTGGCGCACGGGAATCAGCCCGAACCGGCGCACCGCCTGTTCGCGAAGGTCTGGGTCCACGCCTCTGCAGACCAGTATCCCCCCGGGCTTGACGAGCCCGATCACACTTTCCAGGCACGCCTCCGCATCCCGCGGATTCATGTGGATGATCAGGTTATTTGCCAGAACCACGTCTCGCTCGCCGATGCTCGCTACCAGATTGGCGTCACGGGCATCCGCCACGGCCCATTGCACTCCGTCGGCGATCCATCGTTTCACTCGCAATAGGCTTCCTTCGCGATCGAAAATCTCCGCAATCAAGCTGTCGGGGAGAACGGCCCCGCCGCGCACCTCAAAGTATCCACGCCTCAATTCAGGATCTGCGATCGCATAGTACCCCGTCTTTGCCTTCTCCACCGAGCGCTCCGATACATCGAAACCAACAGCCGAAATCTTCAGATCGGGTCGCGACCTGCGAAGGATCCACAGTACCGAATACAGCTCTGCGCCCGTGCTGCAGCCCACCACGCACAAACGCAGTCTTTCGCCGGCTTGGAACTCGTCCGCAACGAGGTCACGAAGGGTCAGCAGCAGGGGTTCGTTGCGCAGGAACCACGTTCCCAAAGACTGCGAGCGGCCTCCGAAGCGCACAACGGCTTGGTGAATCCATGAGCCGAGGGTCAGCACCGGTTCACGTTCCCGCCAGTGCGTGGGCAAGTGCTCCCACAACTTCTCACCAGCCCCGCCCAGCCGTCGTTTCAAGGAAGGGGTCATCAACCGGCCGTCCAGACCAGGCCCGATCTAAACGCGACACAATCACGGGCGCAGTGATCGTCATCACACGCAAGCCGGTTTCAAGGGTGCTGGCGTACGGGAACAACAAGGGGTTCGTCGGAAGGGATTCTAATTGAGCATCGAAGAATGGGCTCGCCAGGACTTGAACCTGGAACCAATCGATTATGAGCCGATTGCTCTAACCATTGAGCTACGAGCCCGCCGTTTCGTTCCCGCCCGCCATATGCGGGCGCATCCACATCATAACTCTGATCCCGTTCTTAGCCCACCGGAGCTGGCCTCCGTTCCTACCGCCACCATTCCTTTGGCTCCACCGGTCAGCCGGAACTCCCCTGACCCGATTCCTCGCTTGTCTTGGCGCTCCAGTGGTGATAAGAAAACGTTTTCTGATAACGGCTGACAGGAGCCCTCGTCCTTCGGGCCTCGCGGATTCGGCGAAATCAAGGAAGGGAAGGAGCAGTCATGAAAAAACAGTTTTCGCGACGCGATCTGCTGAAAACCGGAATTGCGGCCGGCGCCTCATCCATCGTTCTGCCCGCAGTTGCCCCGGAAGGTATCGCCGCTCCATCCGCCGGGTCGGCCGCTTCTCCTGGAGAAAATCCTTCCGGCACACGCACCGTCTCGCTGGTGCAAACCGCCGCGGCGCAGCCGGACGGCGCCATTCTCCCGCTCAGCTCGACGAGCGACGTTTACATTCCTCCCCGCGGCTACGGCCTCTTCAAGTTCAGCTACGATTTTCCAGAGTCCTCGGTGGCCTTTGCCGGCATGCTGTTTTCATTCCGCCTGTACACCTTCGAAAACGCCTATGGCCTCGATCGTGATCACCTCACCGCCGAGAAGACCCCCGATGGCATGACCATTCGCTGCTCCCAGTTCGTCTGGGCCGGAGGGCAGGAAAAGGTTCCCGGCACGCTGCTCGCCCGGCTGAAAAAGAACGGCGATTTCATCGAATGGACCGTCTCCGCCGAAATGGACCGTCCGATCAAATCCATCGCCGCCATCCTGCGCGGCGTTCCACGTGGAAAAGTCTCTCCCGGTAGCGGAGGCTTCTTCGATCCCAAGGACAACGAACTGCTCATCGGCTATCCCTTCGGCGGCGGAGATCATCACGGCGCGATCAGCGTCGATTCTCCCGTGGCTGTAATTCAGGCCGGCGACCAGGAATTTTTCCTTCTCTCGACGATTCTGGACAATCAGGTCCGCGCCAACCGCATATACCTCCAGCCCGGAGCAAATGGCTATCGCGCCGAGCTCGTTTATGAGCGGGGTGGCTGGGAAAAGAGCAATCGCCTCGAGAGCCCCACTTGGCGCGCCGGGCGCACGCGCACCGCGGATGATGCCTACAAAGCGCACTACAGCCGCGTCGCTCGGGCCTTCCACATTCCCACCTGGGAAGAACGCCAGGACGTGCCCGCATGGTTTCGCGAGGTCGCCCTGGTCGTTTCCATCCACGGCATGCACTGGACCGGTTACATCTTCAACGATTTCGCCAAAGCCCTGCGCACCCTTCAGTGGGTCGCCACACAAATCCCCGCCAACCGCGTCATGGTTTTCCTTCCCGCCTGGGATGGGCGCTACTACTGGGACTATCCCATCTACAAAGTCAGCTCGCGACTTGGCGGCGACGACGGCTTCCGCACGCTGATTCAGGAAGGCCACAGGCTTGGCTTCCGCTTTCTCCCCATGTTTGGCATGAACAGCGCCAATGACAAGCTCTCCGATTTTTCGCAGTTTTCGGACGCGACCACCCAGGACGTCGACGGCAACGACTTCGATCTGGATTGGGTGGACTGGGACAACGACCGCCACAACGAAGGCTGGGGCAAGTACATGAACCTTGGCGTCGATTCCTGGCGCAACTGGCTCTCTGCGCGCATCGCGGACATCATCGAGCGCTTCGGCGTTGACGCCTACTTTCTCGACATTTCCGGCGGCTGGCAGAACAACACGAAAGCCGACATGCACGAAGGTACGCGGCGCCTCGTCGCCGAGCTGCGCCAGAAGTACCCGCACGTGCTCGCAGTCGGAGAATTTTCCTACGACGCGCTGATGTCCATCCTGCCCGTCTACCAGGTCTTCCCCTCGCACGGTTATTCGCCGGCATTCCAGAATTATTCGCGTTCCTTCTATCATCTCAGTTCGCCCGCGCCCGGGCGCGGCAGCAGCGGCGTGCACGAGTCCGGTTTCGGCCATTTCAGTCCCACGGTGCGCAAGGATCAGCTCGTGATCCCCACCATCACCGTGGTCGACGATACCTTCGAGAAGTACCGCAACGTGATGGCCGAAATCATCGCGGGCGCCAAAACCCGCGCAGGAATCTCATGAGTCTCGGCGCCGTACCTCGGAAGGACGTTTGAACCTGTCTCGCCCGAGGTTTCATGGTATACAGGATTCGCTTCAAGGAGTTTGCAAGCGTGGTCGGTCACAAAATTTTTCCCGGGGAACATCACATGACGCGGTTTCACAAGAATAGCTTTTTCAATGCCGTGCTCTTTGCTTTTTTGTTTACCATGGTCGCTGCGCCCTTCTCCTCTTTGTCCCGCGCCCAGACCGACATCAGCGGCCTCTGGTTGTACAAGATTCCCCGAAACGACGGCACCTATCGCGAGTTGTTTCTCGACTTGAAGCAGTCGGGCGAAACGATCACGGGCAAAGCGATGTTCAATATCAAATACGGCGCGCCCATCAGCGAAGGCACTCTCCGTGACGGCAAGCTCCACTTCGTCGTCAAGTTCGGGCGCCCGCCCGACATCCGCGAAGTCACCTACGACGGCGCGGCGAAAGACGGCAAGCTCTTCCTTTCCTCGGCATTTCCCGGGCGGCCTACGCTGAACGGCGTGGCCGAGCGCACCACTGAAGCTGCCCTCGAGCCGCCTGCGCGCCTTCCTCTTCCCGCGCTGCATGACGTGCCCGACAACGGCCTCGCGCGCACTCCGCCCATGGGCTGGAACAGCTGGAATAAATTCGCGGGCAAGGTGAACGACCAGGATGTCCGCGAAATGGCGGACGCCATGGTTTCCAGCGGCATGAAGGCCGCCGGCTACACCTACATCAACATCGACGACACCTGGGAAGGCGAGCGCGACGCCAACGGCAATATCACCAGCAACCGAAAATTCCCGGACATGAAGGCGCTCGCCGATTACGTCCATTCCAAGGGTTTGAAAATCGGAATTTATTCCTCGCCCGGCCCCAAAACCTGCGCCGGATACACCGGCAGCTATGGCCACGAGCAGCAGGACGCCAACACATACGCCAAGTGGGGCATCGACTACCTGAAATACGACTGGTGCAGCGCCTCGGAAATCTATCCCAACAGCGACATGCGCGCCGTCTACCAGAAAATGGGCGACGCTCTGCTCAAGACTCACCGCCACATCGTTTTCAGCCTCTGCCAGTACGGCGAGGAAGACGTCTGGACCTGGGGCGCCAAAGTGGGCGGCAATCTCTGGCGCACCACCGACGACATCAACGATACGTGGAAGCGCATGTCCGACATCGGTTTCAACCAGTTCGCTATCGCCAAGTACATGCGCGCCGGCCACTGGAACGATCCCGACATGCTCGAAATCGGCAATGGCGGCATGACCGACGAGGAGTACCGCACGCACATGAGCCTGTGGTCCATGTTGGCCGCGCCGCTGCTCGCCGGCAACGACCTGCGCACCATGTCCGCCTCGATCCACGACATCCTCACCAATCGCGAAGTGATCGCCATCGACCAGGATCGCGCCGCCATCCCGGCCAAGCGCATCTCCGATCCTGCGTCCACTGCTGTTGTCGTGGTGCGCAAGCTGCACGATGGCTCGGTCGCCGTGGGTTTGTTCAATCGCGCCGACCAGCCCCAGAAGATCAGCGTGAAATGGGCCGATGCCGGACTGAGCGGTGCGCCGCGTCGCGTCCGCGACCTGTGGAAACACGAGAACGTGGCCTTTGACGGCAACACCTACTCCGCCACCGTTCCCATGCACGGCGTCGTTCTCCTCCGCGTCACCCCGTAGCAGCGGAGAGCGATTTTCTTTTTGGTTTGGTCCGGAGTTGGTGTCCGGTGTCATCCCGAACCCAGTCCCGCGCCTCTTGCGGGAATGGGGTGAGGGACCTGCTTTTCTCTTTGGTTCCGGGATTCAGTCAGGGCGCGATCGCCGTCGTTTCCTAGGCCTTATCGCAAATGCGGCGTTCAAACCGCTCACTACTCACCGATCACCACTCACCACTCACCCGATCTGTTGTATCCTCTTTCGCTTGTGCTTCAAACTTCGCACTCGAAAGGACAAGCAATGCAGCGTCGTTTTCGAGCTCTTACCGCCATTTTTCCCAGCGCAGTCCTGATCGCACTCTTTCTTTGCTTTTTACCCTCTTCTTTCGCTCAGCAATTCTCTCCCACCCTCTATTCCGGGCTGCGTTGGCGCATGATCGGCCCGTTCCGCGGTGGCCGTTGCAACGGCGTGACCGGCGTCCCCGGTCAGCCGGAGACCTTCTACTTCGGCTCGGTCGGCGGCGGCGTCTGGAAGACCGAAGATGCCGGCCGCACCTGGAATCCCGTCTTCGATCATGAGCCGGTCGCTTCGATTGGCGCGATTGCCATCGCGCCCTCCGACCCGAACATCGTCTACGTCGGCACCGGCGAAGCCGATATGCGCTCGCAAATTTCCTTTGGCAACGGCATGTACAAATCCACCGACGCCGGCAAGACCTGGACGCACATCGGCCTGGACAACACGCGCCAGATCGGCCGCGTCCTCGTCGATCCGCACAATCCCAGCATCGTTTTTGTCGCCGCCCTGGGCCATTCCTACGGCGCGAATCCCGATCGCGGCGTCTATCGCTCGACGGACGGCGGTGCGACTTGGCAGAAAGTTCTTTACAAGAATGAGAACGTCGGCGCCATTGACCTCGCCTTCGATCCAACCAATTCGCGCATCATCTACGCTGCGCTTTGGGATACGCGGCGCCCGCCCTGGAGCATTTATCCCCCCTCCTACGGCCCGGGCAGCGGCATCTACAAATCCACCGACGGCGGCGATAGCTGGAGTCAGCTCACCAGTGGCCTGCCATCGGAACGCGTCGGACGCATCGGCTTGGCCGTCGCGCCCTCCAATCCCGATCGCATCTATGCTGTCGTCGATGCGAAAGACGGCGGCGTCTATCGCTCCGATGACGCCGGCGCGTCGTGGCGCCTGATGTCCAATCAGCACCGCATTTGGGAACGCGGCTGGTATTTCGGCAACATCGTTGTCGATCCCAAAGATCCGGATGATGTGTACGTCTCGGATACCTCCGTCTATCGCTCGACCGATGGCGGCAACACCTGGACTGCTTTCAAAGGCGCGCCCGGCGGTGACGATTACCATCAGCTCTGGATTTATCCGACCGATCCCAAGCGCATGATCGTCGCAAGCGACCAGGGCAGCGTGATTTCCGTCGACGGCGGCAAGACCTGGAGCACGTGGTACAACCAGCCCACCGCCCAGATTTACCACGTCGCGCCCGACTTTCGTTTCCCTTACTGGGCCACTGGCGCGCAGCAGGACAGCGGCGCCGTCGCGGTTCCCAGCCGCAGCGCTCACACCGACATCTCCATGCACGACTGGACCGGCTACTGCGTTGCTGGCGAGAGCGGCTACACCGCGCCCGATCCGCTGCACCCCGAGATCACTTTCGGCGGCACCGTTTCCATGTGCAATCTCAAGACCCAGGAAGTCCGTAATGTCTCTCCCGAACTCAGCCGCAAGGGACCGTTTCGCAAGGATTGGACTCTGCCACTCGTTTTTTCAGCAGGCGACCCGCACGCGCTCTATTTCGGCAACCAGTATCTCTACCGCACGACCGATGACGGCCATAGCTGGGCGCAGATCAGCCCCGATTTGACGCGGGTCAATCCCGGCGTCCCGCCGAATCTCGATGCGGCCACAACCGCTGACGCTCCGCCCAATAAGCGCCGCGGCGTGATCTACACGATTGCGCCTTCGCCCATCAAAGCGCACGCTAACTTGGTTTGGATCGGCACCGATGACGGGTACATCCAGATGACACCCGACGGCGGGAGAACCTGGCGCAACGTCACGCCTCCGCGGGTCAGCGCCTGGAGCAAGATCGTGATGATGCAGGCCTCGCACTTCGATCCCAACGAAGCCTTTGCCGCGGTCGACCGGCATCGACTCGCGGATAACAATCCTTACATCTATCGCACCCGCAACGCCGGAACGACCTGGCAACTCATCTCCAACGGCCTTCCGGCGGGGGTCTACGTGCAAACCGTGAAGGAAGATCCGCAGAAAAAAGGTCTTCTCTTCGCCGGTACGGAGCTGGGCGTCTACGTCTCCTTCAACGACGGCGACAGCTGGCAATCCCTGCAGCTCAATCTGCCGCCGTGTTCCATGCGCGATCTCGCCATTCACGACAATGACTTGATCGTCGCCACCCATGGCCGCGGCTTCTGGGTCCTCGACGACATCACACCTTTGCGCCAGATCACCGATGAAGTCGCGCAGTCCGGCACATATCTCTTCCGCCCGGAGACCGCGCTGCGCATGAACGCCGGCGCGGATTACGGCACGCCCATGCCGCGCGATGAAGCCCTGGCGGAGAATCCGCCGGTCGGAGCGATGATCGACTACTACCTGAAATCCAATGCCTCCGGCCCGCTCGCCATCGACGTTCTCGATTCCAAGGGGCGCGTCGTCCGCAGCTATTCAAGCGCCCAGCACATCACTCCCGTGAAGCCCGAAAACCTGGAGTTTCCGGCCTACTGGGTGCATCCGCCGCAGCCGCCCTCGGCCGAGGCGGGGATGCATCGCTTCGTCTGGGATTTGCGCTACACCCCCGCTCCCGGGCCTCCGCGCTTCCCTGGCGCCGCGTTCTTCGGCTTCGGCGGCGCGAGTCCCGCCGCGTTGCCCGGCGATTACACCGTGAAACTCACGGTCGATGGCCAGAGCTACACCCAGCCGCTGGTGGTGAGGATGGATCCGCGCATCAGCACACCTCTGGTTGATCTGCAAAAGCAGTTCCAGACGGGCATGGCCATCTCCCGGCGGCAGAAAGAAGTGAACGAGGCCAGGCACGAAGTGGATGAGGTTCGTGCGCAGATCGCCAAGCTGCGCCCGCAGGGCAGTGGCCACCCCGCGCTTGCTTCGGCGCTCGCTCGCCTCGATCGCCAGGCTGAATCGGTCGGCGGCGCTCCGCCTCCGCGTGTCGAGCCCGGCAACGTGCCGCCTCCGCCTAGGGAGGAAACCAGTTTGACCTATCTCGGCGGTCAGTTCGCCCAGATCGCCTCCACCGTTGACGCTGGCCAGGCTGCTCCTACAACAGAAGCCATGCACGCGCTTGCCGATGCCGGCGCCACATTGGTCAGCACCATGGCAAAATGGTCTGCGATAAAGACGAGAGACCTGCCCGCAGTCAATCGCGAGCTCACCCGTGCCGGCCTCTCACCCATCATCATCTCGCCACCAACTGGCGGCACGAACCAAAGCAAGCGCTGAAGTGTCGTCTGTGTAGGGGCGCTGCTCGCTTCGCCCGGCTCGGAACGTAGCTCAGCGCACGGCCTCGGAAGCGTGGCCCTTCAGAGCCATGCGCAAGCATGCGCAAACGTCCGAGAAAAACGGCGCCTGTGCTAGGATTCCTGCTCACAGGAGGCCATCCTTGCCTGCCAGACGTACCGTGCCCAGGAAATCGGCCAGGAAGAAATCGCCGGTGAAGCCAACCGGCCGCTCCCTTCTTCGCCACACTGTTGCTACCTTGGCCTATCGCGGAGGGAAAGCGCTTCGCGGCGCCCCGGCTGATTTTGCGGAATTTCGTATGGGTGATTCGACGCGCGCCCCTGGGCAGATTCTCGCCCATATCGGCGACCTGCTCGATTGGGCCCTGTCGAAAGCAAACGGCGCAGTGAAGTGGCACAACTCCTCGCCTCTCCCCTGGGATAAGGGTTCGGACCGCTTCTTCGCAGCCCTCGAAGCACTTGATGCCCGTCTGGCCTCTCAAAAACCTCTGGGCTGCACCCCGGAGGACCTTTTTCAGGGACCCATTGCGGATGCGCTGACCCACGTCGGACAACTCTGCATGTTGCGCCGTTTGGCTGGCTCGCCCGTCCGCGGCGAGAACTACTCGAAAGCAAAGATCGAGGCTGGCCGCGTTGGTCCGGACCAACTCCCCCCAGGCTTTGAATTCGACTGACTTCCCCGGTATCCCGACGCAAGCCGGACTGCGGTTGGTTCGATTTGGAACGTCCGTGCTGAAACGATGAACCAATCTGTTGAAAATTTTGACAGTTGCAGCGCGGCCAAGGCGTAAAATACCGACATGGCCAGAGGATGGGAAAGCAAGTCGGTAGAGGACCAAGTCGAGCAGTCAAAGACGAACCATAAAGACCAAGGCAAGAAGGGACGACCGAGCCCGATGCAGCTTGAGTTGCGCCGCCGCCGCGAGGTGCTGCGGCTTTCTCGCGCACGAGTCGAGCGAGAACTGCAATCCAGCCAAAACCCCAGGTATCGCGAGCAGCTCAATCGCGCGCTGGCGGACTTGGACGCGCAGATCGCCAAATTGGTAGAGCCCGTCTGAGTTCAGTTTAGCTGATAGGCCAGCTGTGACTCTTCAAACACGCGCTAATCGGTAGGGAAGCCGGAGTCGGGCTCCTCGATGAACACGACCCCCACGCCGTTGTCGTTGTGTTCCCGGCCGGGATCGCAGTGAATCACGGTTCCCCGGAGAGACAGCGTGCTGGCCCGGTCCTTGTCTCCCGCCGCTTCAATGACTACGCGCATTTCCGACTGGAGCTTTGGCCGGTTCTTCAAGCAAAGATAAGCGCCCTGCAGACTTAAGTCGCGCACGGTCGCCTTTTCCTGAAATGCTTGGCCGTCTTCCGACTGCCCGCTTACAGTCGCCATAAAACGCAGCCGCCGGCGCTGTCCGATGCGCGAGCCGCGCAGAGCCACGTCCACGCCGCGCTCGCTGAGCGTTATGGTCATGCCTTCCGTCCCGGCCCAGGTAGCAGGAAACTCCAGGCGCGCAGCCGACAAGAAACCGTCCACTTTCTGGTCCGATGAATCGGGGTCATGATGGAACAGGACCAGGTTCTGCACTTTCAGTTCGCGCGACAGTTTCGCGCCTTCCAGCCAGCTCGAATGGCCCCAGCCCTTGCGCGTGGAGGCGAGTTGCTCGGGCGAATACTGCGCGTCATAGATCAGGACGTCAGCGCCGGCGGCAAGCTGCCGCAGGTTGTTGTCGAGTTCGGGCACGCCGGGTTCGTTGTCGGTGGCATAAACAATGGACCCCGCCACCGTATCCAGCCGGTATCCGAGGCATCCTTGCGGGTGGTTCAGCCACGCCGTGGTGATCCTCGTTCCGTTGACCTCCCACTTCTGCCCGCCAGCCACTTCGTGAAATTCGCGCTCCGCTGTCATGGTCGTGACGTCGACGGGGAAGTAGGGCTTGGCCAGTTGCGCTTCCAGCACCTGGCGCAAGCTGTTGGGGCCAAGGTCCTTGGACTGGAAGCTATAGAACTGGAACCGGTTACGCGAGTCGAAGAAGGGATGGAAGAACGGAATGCCCTGGATGTGGTCCCAATGATAGTGGGTGACCAGCACTTGCGCTTCGATGCCGCCTTCGCGATGTGACTTGATCCACTCGTTGCCCAGCATGCGCAGGCCGGTGCCGCAATCGAGAATGAAGCGCGTGCCGTCGGGAGCGAGCACCTCCACGCAAGGCGTGTTCCCGCCGTAGCGCCACGTATCGCGCTCGAGGGTGGGAGTCGAGCCGCGCACGCCCCAGAAGACGAGTTTTGTATTGCGCCCCATGCACGAAAACGACGCTGCGCCGCTGTTTGCACGGCTTGCCGCGCCAATCCTCTCGATTTTTGGGAGTTATGGTAGGCGGTGACGTTGCGGGAGTCAATCGAGTTTGGATGAAATGGTTTCACCGCAAACACCACTGCCGCCACGGAGGCAGCGAGGACTAGGGCATGGAACTGAGAATTCGCCGCGGAGGCGCACGATGTGCCGGACGCGCGCGAGTAAACACGGGACGCACACTCTTTCTCTACAGGCAACGTCCGGAACGGATAGAATCGGGCTGATGCAATTCCACGAGCACTTCGCGCACGAGCACAAGCAACACACGCACGGGGTGGGCGCGACACCGAGAATGACCGGACTTTTGGGCGCAGCAGTCGCGGCGACATTGCTTCTCGTCGCGGTGGAGTTGCTCGCGGGGCTGCTGAGCCACTCGATCGCCCTGATCAGCGACGCGATCCATAACCTCACGGACGTTCCCACGCTGGTGATTTCCTGGATTGGCATGCGCCTCGCGCTGCGGCCTCCCACGCCCGAGAAGACCTTCGGGTATCATCGCGCCGGAATCCTGGCCGCGTTTGTGAACGCCGGGCTGCTGGGGTTCGTGGCTCTGTTCGTGATCTACGAATCGGCCACGCGTTTCGTTCATCCCGTGGGAGTGCACACGGCGGTGATGTTGTGGATTTCCGTGATTGCCTTGGTAGTGAACGGCGGGATCACGCTGGCGGTGCACAGCGGGCGGCGCGATTTGAATGTGCGCACCGTCTGGCTGCATAACCTGGGCGACGCGCTATCCAACGTTGCGATCTTTGCGGGCGCCTTGGCTATTCGCTGGACGGGCGCGATGTGGGTCGATCCGCTGATCGGCATCGGCATCGGCGTAATGGTGCTGTGGTCGGGAATCGCGATTTTGAAGGAAAGCGGGCACGTTCTGCTCGAAGGGCTGCCGCGTGGAATGCGGCTGGAAAACGTTGCGGCGTCGATGCTGCGCGTGCCCGGAGTGCAGGAAGTTCACGACATTCACATCTGGACCTTGGGCACGGATCTCGTCGCGCTGTCCTGCCATGTGCGCATTCCCGATATGCACATGGAACAGAGCCAGCGAATCCTGGCAGACCTGCGGGACGTGCTCGATCACGACTTCCACATTAAGCACACAACGGTGCAGTTTGAGCGCGCCGGTTTGCCGGCTGAGGCGGGACCTTACATGCCCGAACCGGCGCACCCATCGGAGACCGGAGGCCCGGAAAACTAGCGGCAGTTTGTCTTTTTCAGATTGTCCGTTTTTTCATCGAGCGAAACTCGGCGCTTCCGCTGGACCCGTTTCCAAATGGCAAGCTTCTGACGGGGCTACAGCGGCAGCCGCAAAGGCGTGCCATTTTCCTGGTTCAGTTGAACGGTTGCCGGGGCGTCGATCTCGCCCACATCGATCGTTTTTCGCGCACCGTCCGGGGTGATGTAAACGATCTCTTTGCCCACGTGACCGAATGCGACAGCCTTGATGTGCTGTCCATTGCACAGCACCAGCGTGAACTCGTCCGCCCCGGGGATGATCGGCGCAGTCTCCTCCGGTTGTGTAGAGGTCGCTTCCGCATTCGCTTTTGCAGCGGGCGCCTGCTGCAGCACGATGACGCGAGGTTCAGCACCTCCCGCCGGCTGCGCCATGCCCTGCACCTCTCCCGGTTGCGAATAGACTTGCTCTTCCGTCATTTGTTCCGGCATGTAGTAACCGTAGCCGCCGCCCAAGATGTATGCGCCCGAAAACGCGCCGGCGCCGCTGCGCAACAAGCGCTCGGCCTGGGCGATTTCCAGTTGCGTCACCGGATCGATCAGCGCCTTCTCGGCCAGATCCTGGTTAATGGCATTGACGTGCTGCCAATTGAAGCCGTTGGTTGGCGTGATGTTCAGCAGCTGTTCCAGGCTTACCGGTGCTCCGCCCACGAATCCAAGGTTTTCCTGATCTTGCGCATGCGGAGGGAAGGCGCTTGCGCCGCGATTTGTTGTGTTGAAATTCCCGGCTGTGTTCACGCGGATGCCGGTTCGGGGGATACTGCGCGTTGGAAAAGTGGCAACCGGTCGCGAAATCGGAGCAGGGCGCAAGGCGGTCGGCCGCGAGGTGGGTGCCGGTGCAACCCTCGGCGTCAAAGTTCCTGCTCTGCCCGGCACTCGCTGGGCCCAGAGAGTCGAAGGCGCGGCCAAGAGCGCGAACACACCTGCAAACAGAAGCGCGCGATTGCTGTCCATGGCGAGCCTCTCTTTCTACCTAATGAGATGCGGGCCGATTTCTGCCGGTTACAGCGGGATTGTACCGCGATGTCAGCTGCAGCGGGAAAGCCGGCGAGCGAGACCTCTGCAGGTTTGCTTTGCCACATGCACCGAATGTGCTATAAACGTCCGTCCGAGGACCCTGCGGATGGCGGCGCAATACAGCGCAAGTCGAGCCAACGTGAGCGATTCCGAGTTGCGGCGCTTGCCTCCCGGATCGCAACGGGAGCAGGACGCGGAGTCGCCGGCGAGTTACTGTCCGCGGTGCTCGTGCCGCCTGGAGCAGCGCAGCTGCAAGATGATTTGCACGTCTTGCGGGTATTATATGTCGTGTTCGGATTTTTACTGAGCCGGGTCGCCCGGATCGGGAACCAACGGTCCTTCTTCAAGAACGCAAGCTCAAGAGCGAAGAAAGAGACGTCCAGGAGGCGCGAACGTGGCACTGAGAATGACGGAGAGAGATGTAAACGGAATTTCCGTGGTGGACATCGAAGGGCGAATCGTCCTCGGCGAAGAGAGCAACTCGTTCCGAGAGAAAGTGAAAAGTCTGCTGGCCGCGGGCAAGCGCAAGATCGTGCTGAATATGGCGAACGTCAGCTATATTGACAGCGCCGGGCTGGGCACGCTGGTGGCGACATTCCACAGCGCGAAATCGCAGGGCGCCACCCTGAAGCTCGCGAATTTGGGCGCAAAGTTCCGCGAGGTCCTGCAAGTCACCAAGTTGATGACCGTGTTCGACACCTACGAGAACGAAGCGGCCGCGGTCCAAAGCTTCGCGAAATAATCGCGCTGCGGCGAGCGAATCGCACGATCAATGCGGCTGCGGATCTGCCACTTTCCAGATCCGCAGCCGATCTTTCCTTCTAATCTTCTGTTTGTCCTCAGTCTGAGCCATACCCAGAATTGAGCTCCGGTAAGCTGTGGATTTCGGGTTCCTGCGCCACAGTGAGTCGTTCCGGTCTCTGCTCACTCTGGGTCGGTAGGGCTTTCCACCAAGAGTTTCCAGACGATAACGGTGCCCACGGTAGTGCCACTCATCAGGGTCAGGCGCCATTCGAGAGCGTGGGGATAAGGGTAGGTGTTGCCGCGGCGCTTGCCGCTTTGGTCCTGCGTTTCCGTGTCGGGAACCAAAGAAACGTAGTACGATTGGCCGGGCTTGATGATCAGCGTTTGGTCCCCGCGATGCAGAACCAGCTCGCCTGCGTACGCCGAGATGACGATGTCTTTCTTCGGTCCGGTCATGGCGACTTGGCCGTAGGCCGGGCCATTCAGCGCCTCGATCAACCCTTCCGGCGTCAGAATCTGGAACTGCTGATCGGTCAGCGAGGAAAAGCCCACCCTGCCGCGCAAGAGCGTCGCTTGCAGAACAGCGCCCGAGTGCCCCAGCGTCACCGCCGTGTCGGAGAGAAGATAAATCTGTCCGCCCGCCGTAGTCAGGCGGAGCTCGCCACCTGGCTCGGTGTCGAGCGCGTCGCCGGGATACAGGGTGGTGCCGGTCGACGCCTTGGCATGGTCGACGTGGGCGTCATTGGCAAGGATGATCACCGCAAACGGCGCTGGGCCCGCTTGTGCGCTTGGCCGCTTCGTGGCGGCCTGGAGCGGAAGCATTGGCAGATTCATCCAGCCGCAGACGAACGCGATCAGTAGGAAGCGGGAGCAAGAGCGCAAGACCCCTCCTCCGCTGCTACTCCGCCGAATCTAGGCGCGGACTCCAATGCTGTCAACACTGGAAAGCGCAAGGGCTCGGCGAGCCTTCTTCGTTACGAGTGATGCGAGCCGCTCAGTTCGCGGACGATGTCGCCGACGAAGGCTTTCGCGTCGCCGAAGAGCATCAGTGTCTTATTCTCATAATAAAGAGGATTGTCGATACCGGCGAAACCGGGATTCATGCTGCGCTTGATGACCATCACAGTCTGCGCTTTGTCCACGTCGATGATCGGCATGCCATAGATGGGACTGGATTGGTCGGTCCGCGCGGCGGGATTGGTGACGTCATTGGCGCCAATGACGAGGGCCACATCCGTTTGCGGCAGCTCGGAATTCATGTCGTCCATTTCCGTTAGGCGATCGTAGGGAATATCGGCCTCGGCGAGCAGGACGTTCATGTGGCCGGGCATGCGTCCGGCGACCGGGTGAATCCCGAATCGTACGTCGATCCCTTTTTTGGTGAGAATGTCGTAAAGTTCGCGCACTTTGTGCTGCGCTTGCGCCACCGCCATGCCATAGCCCGGAACGATGGCGACCTTGCTGGCCGCGGAGAGAATCGAGGCGGCTTCTTCGGCATTGGCGCTGCGAACGCTGCGCTCCTCGACGGTGGCCGCCGCTCCCTTCTGCACCTGCCCGAACGCGCCGAACATCACGTTGGTGAAAGAGCGGTTCATGGCCTTGCACATGATGACGGAAAGGATGAAACCGGAAGAGCCGTCGAGCGCCCCGGCCACCACCAGGACTTTGCTGTCGAGGACAAAACCGAGCAGCGCGGCGGAGAGTCCGGCGTAGGAGTTCAAGAGCGAGATGACGGTAGGCATATCCGCGCCACCGATGGGCGTGACCAGCAAAATCCCGAAGAACAGCGCGACTCCGACCATCACCGGGAACAGAAACGGAAACAAAAACTCCGGACGCAGTGTGAGGATGATGGCAAGAATGGCGGCCAGGCTAAGCACACCGAGGCTCACAACGTTCTGGCCGCGGTAGACGATGGGGCGCTGCGGCAGAATCTCCTGCAGCTTGCCGGCGGCGATCAGGCTGCCCGTGAAGGTGAGCGAGCCGATGATCACTTCCAGCGCGATCTCCACCATGTCGAATTTCGTGACGTGGGGCGCCCGGATGTAGTACTCCGCGATTC
>Ga0075272_1000071_pt1 | contig 26967 bp, 21 predicted proteins | sample SF_Rice_5C_0N_40_FD_69776 | JGI IMG/M metagenome (GOLD analysis project Ga0075272, IMG submission 69776) | Rice paddy soil microbial communities from Twitchell Island, California, USA - SF_Rice_5C_0N_404 | ecosystem: Environmental > Terrestrial > Soil > Paddy field/soil | place: USA: Twitchell... | reverse complement strand
GGAATGCCCTGAGCATCACGCAGGGTCAACTTCTGCTCGCCCTTGGTGATCTCGCGGGCCAAAAGGGCCGGCGCGTCCTGGTAAGTAATCTTCGAGCCCACGACCTCGATCTCGTCGCCCTTGGCAAATTCCATTTTTTCGCGGCTCAAGAACCAGGACGGCCCCACGTGCACATCCAGCGCCTCTGCATCCGTCTTCAGTATCAGGTGCGTTCCGCCCCATCCGTGGCGTCCCGTGACTTGCTTGACCTCTTCGATCGTGCCCTTCACTGTGACTTCTGTGGCCGGGTCGTACATCGGCGCGTGCTTTCGCGGCTGCGTCTGGGCCTGCGATACCACGGCGATTCCCCCCAGCAGCAGGAGCACGGCACCCAGTGCGAAGCTGAAATATTTTCTCACGGCGAGCTTCCTCCTTTTCTTCCCGTATTCCGGCTCGAATATTCGTCGAGCAGGGTCACAACTGAGCAGATTAGCGCCGGGCCGCGCTGCGCCGGCAATGACGGTTATCACCGCCCTGTGTGACGCACTCGATAGGGCCCGGGCGCGCTCTTGGTGTAAGCTGCGCTGCGGTATCCCATGATCCGTTCGCCTGCAGTCGCAGGACGTTTTTACCCGGCTGATCCTCGCGCGCTGGCGCGTGAACTGGACACCTACACTTCCGGCGCCGCCACGAAAACCGCCGCGCGCGCCTGCCTGGTGCCGCACGCCGGTTACATGTACTCGGGACACGTGGCCGGAGCGGTGTACGGCTCGATTGAAATTCCGCCGCGATGCATTCTGCTGGGGCCGCGGCATTTTCCGTACGGCGCGCCAATGTCGATCTTGACGGAGGGAAGCTGGGCCACACCGTTTGGCGAAGCCCCCATCGATTCGGCTCTGGCGGAGGAAATCGCGCGTGCGTGCCCGCAATTGCGCGAAGATTTCCTCGCGCACGAGACCGAGCATTCCCTCGAAGTGCAGGTTCCGTTCCTGCAGCGCCTCGCGCCCGGTCTTCGTTTCGTTCCCATTGTGCTGGCCAGCGACCGCTACGGCGCTTTGGAGGAGCTCGGACACGGGCTGGCGCGCGTGGTTGCGGCGCAAAGCGAGCCGCTGCTGCTGGTGATCAGCTCCGACATGAACCACTATGAGAGCGATGAATTGACGCGCGCCAAGGACCGCAAGGCCGTTGACCGCATCCTGGCCATCGACCCGCGCGGGCTGTACGACACGGTGCGCCGCGAGGATATTTCGATGTGCGGCTACGCCGCGGCGGTGACCTCTCTCGTCGCGCTGAAGGAATTGGGCGTGAAGGAGGCCACGCTCGTGCGCTACGCCACTTCCGGCGACGTCAGCGGCGAGCGCGATGAAGTGGTCGGCTACGCCGGAATCATCTTTCCCTGATTCGCGGCCGCCGCAAGAGCACCCCGCGCAAATTTCACTGTCCGATTTCCGGTTCCGGTTTTCGGTCTTCGAGTTTCGCGTTTCGAATTTCGAGTTTCGATTTTCTCAGTAATCTCCGCCCACGCCGTGAAACATCGGTGTGCAGGGCACAGAGCGCGCCTGCGTGCCGTCGTGCACCGCGTAGCTGACCGGCTGCCCGCCCGGTTGCGTGGACCATAGCGACGCGGCGCCGTGCTCGCCGTCCCTGTTGATGGCGTAATACTGCAGGTCGAAGTATTTCAGCCTCGAAGAATCGAAGGCGTAGTTGTGGATCACGCGCTGCAGCGCCTCGACGCACGCCTTGCCCGGCGACATTCCCCCGCGCATCAGCTCGACCACCGTGTGCGAGCCGCAAATCTTGATGTTTTCTTCGCCGCGTCCCGTCGAGCCTGCCGCGCCCACTTCGTTGTCGACGAACACGCCGTCGCCAATCAGCGGCGAATCGCCAACGCGCCCGGAAATCTTCCAGGCTAGGCCGGCGGTCGTGGTCGTGCCGGAGATGTCGCCCTTCTCATTCAGCGCGAGACACGTGATGGTGCCGGTGGGCGGATGCCTCACCACGTCCTCGATCCACGCCTGCAGCTGCTGCTTTTCGGGCGTGTCGAGCAGCGCCGCCAGCGCGCGATTCCATTGCGGGCTGTCCAGGCCCGGCCGCCAGTTCTTCGAGCTGGTCGCTTTCCAGGCCAGCCACGCGAGCCGCGCAGGCTCGGTCAGCAGGTTCATGGGCTCGAAACCGAAATCCTCCGCGAGTTTGGTGGCGCCCCGTCCAACGATGAACTCGTGGTTCGTCCGGTCCATCACCGCCTTGGCTACCAGCGATGGATTCTTGATTTTCTCGATCGCGCCGACCGCGCCGCAGCGCGCCGTAGGCCCGTGCATCACGCAGGCATCGAGCTGGACCACGCCGTCTTCGTTGGGCAGCCCGCCGTAGCCCACCGTATGATCGTTGGGATCGTCCTCAACCTTGGTGACCACGGCCAGCGCCGCATCGAGCGTGTCCCCGCCGTTGCGAATGATTTGCATCCCGCCTTCGAGGTGCGGCAGGCCGTTCAACGCCGAGATGATCAGCGGGCGTTTGCCCTGCGCCGCGCCGCTGGTCGAGGGCATGCTGCCGGCGCCCGCGACAGCAGCGTCGCCAAGGAATTTTCCGGCACTCGCAGCCGCTGCGCCGGCCATCGTCGAAAGAAAGAATTTTCTGCGCGTCCACTGTTCCATTTTGCCCTCCGAAATGAGTGCGTGCGCAGCGCAGCATAGTTCGGCACGCGCGGTTCGACAAGCAGCTTTGCTATTCCTGCGGGCTGGCCCGTACTCTCCAAAAACTTCTGAGGGGACTCGGATTCCTCCCGCCGCAACTGAAATTCGCGAGGGATCGCCAGCGTATACTCTAATAGCCGGTGCAGGGAACGCGCGCTGGAACCAACAAGACACTCGGCGCCTGTCGATTCGCATCGGTGAGGAGGAACGATGCGTTTGACAGCAGCCGTCGTCAGTTTACTGTTTGCAACAAGCCTTTTGTGCGCTGGCTCACCCGCCGCCCAAACCCCCGCAGGCAACGAGCCGCCGCAACCTGCCGCCACGCAAGAGCAGACCGAGCCCGCTCCCAATCCCACCAATCCGAAAGTGCAGCAATGGGGGATGCAAGGCCGCCGGATGAATCCCAACATGGCGCGCCGGAACGGCATGGGCATGATGGGAATGATGGGACACGGCCCCATGTGCACTTGTGGCCGCGTGGAAGAACACAAGGAAGGTTGGGGCGGCCCCTTGCGCGTTTTCTCCCAGATGGAAGCGGCACTGGAGAATCCGCGCGTGCAGATGGCGCTGGGCCTAACGCCGCAGCAAGTGGAAAGCCTGCGCACGCTTCTGGTCGACACGGAAATTTACAGCATCCAGACGGGTGCGGGCGTGATGGTGGACGGCATCCAGTTGAAGGAGCTGCTTCGTTCCGATCATCCCGATCGCGCGGCGGTGATGGCCAAGGGCAACGCCATCTCGCAATCGGTTTCGCAGATCGTCGACCACTATCTCGACGCCATCCTGAAAGCGAAGACCATCCTCACGCCGCAGCAGCAGGACATGATCCGCCACTTCATGGCCATGCATGGGCACGACATGAGCGGTTTCGGCGGTATGGGGATGGGAATGGGAATGGGCATGGGCTCCGGCTCGCACGTGAATCCCGAGCAGTAGAAACGGCGGGAGGGGTTCCGGCGCCTGCTTTGTTGCTCATGTGGTCGTGGCGCGGTTCGATCGCGAGTAAATCAGCGATCGTCGTTCACCGCGAGGACCCGTGTGCCGAACTCTCCCTTGTGCTTGATTTTGCCTGCGGCGCGCCGCAACATAGCAGGTTCGGCGCATGCCGAGGGTGATGTGCGCCGCTGCATGTCTTCGCTTCAAAAATCGTAAATCGGGAGAAACTCATGCGACGCCGCGGCGTTCAGATTGGTTCGCTCTTGTTCGCTCTATTGCTTCCGTGCGCGTTCATCGCGGCGCAGACCGCCTCGAAAGCCGCGATGGGACCGGAAGCCGCCACGCTGCGCGATATGTTCGACGTGCACACCTTCAAGCAGGTGGCCATTTCTCCCGATGGCCGGCGTGTAGCCTGGGTGCAACGCCTGCCGGGGCCCAAGGGCGCGCCCTCCTCGAACAGCGCAATCTATGTGGCCGGGATCAGCGCGCCACGCCGCACAACGCGCATCACCGCGCAACACTCCGGCCTTGCCGCAGCGCGTGAAGAAGACAACGTGGCGTGGTCCCCCGACGGCCGCCGGATCGCCTTCCTCTCCGACGCGCAAACCCCGCACCAGCTGCAGTTGTACGTTGTGGACGCCGCTCATCCGTCCCCCAATCCCAAGCCGCTCACGCATTTCAAAGGATTCGTTTCCCATCCGCAATGGTCGCCGGACGGCAAGGTGATCGCTCTGCTCTACATCGAAAACGCCCGGCGCCTTGCCGGCCCGCTCATGCCGGAAAGTCCGGACGTCGGAGTCATTTCGGAAGCCTACACCGAACAGCGGCTGACGCTGGTCGATCCGGCCACCGGCAGCACGCGGCAAATTACTCCAGCGGACATGTACGCCTATGAATTTGACTGGGCGCCCGACAGCCGGCATCTCGTGCTGACCGCCGCCCACGGGAATGGCGATGACAACTGGTGGATCGCGAATCTATACGCCGTCGACGCCGCCTCCGGCGCCATGCGGGAAATCCTCGCCAATTTCGGGCCGCAAATGGCCGATCCGCGCTGGTCGCCCGATGGACGGCAAATCGCCTTTATTGGCGGGCTGATGAGCGACGAAGGTTTCACCGGCGGCGACATCTACACGGTCCCCGTCGAGGGCGGGGAGCCGCGCGATCTTGCCGCGGGCATGACCCAGAACGCATCCTCACTCGATTGGGCGCAAGACTCGCAATCGATCCTGTTTGAGGCCATTGCCGACGGCGAGACCGCCATCAATCGCCTCAATACCGCGGACGGAAAGATTTCCGAAGTCTGGCATGGCGCTGAGCGCGTCACCGATGGCGCTTTCGTGCCCAGCATCTCTCTCTCGCGCGACCGCGGCGCCTCTGCGGTGGTTCGCGTGTCCTTTGCCCAGCCTCCGGAGGTGTGGGCCGGGCCCATCGGCAAATGGACGCGGCTGACGGACGTCAACGCAGCCTTGCATCCAGCGTGGGGTAAAGCAGTCAGCCTGCATTGGACGACATCCATTGGCAGCGTGCAAGGCTGGCTGGTCTATCCCGCGCACTTCGATCCGGCGAAGAAATACCCCATGATCGTCGTCGTCCATGGCGGACCTGCGGCCGCCAGCATGCCGGGCTGGCCGGGTCGCGGGTCCTATTACATGGCGCTTCCTTCGCGAGGATACTTCCTGCTTTTGCCCAATCCGCGCGGCAGTTACGGCGAAGGCGAGAAATTCACGCGCGCCAATGTGAAGGATTTCGGCTACGGCGACTGGCACGACATCCTGGCCGGCGTCGACAAAGCCATCCAGTCCGCGCCCATCGACCCCAATCGCCTCGGGCTGACCGGCTGGAGCTATGGCGGGTACATGACCATGTGGGGAGTGACGCAGACGAACCGTTTTCGCGCAGCGGTCGCGGGCGCGGGCCTCTCCGATTGGCTCAGCTACTACGGCGAAAACAAAATCGACCAGTGGATGATTCCCTACTTTGGCGCGTCTGTGTACGACGATCCCGCGGTCTACGCGAAAAGCGCGCCCATCAATTTCGTCAAGCACGTCAGCACGCCTACGCTGATGGTGGTGGGGCAGTACGACGGCGAGTGCCCGGCCCCGCAATCGCTGGAATTCTGGCACGCGCTCAAGACATTCCACGTTCCCACGCAACTGGTCATTTATCCCAACGAGGGCCACATGTTCCTGAACCCGGCGCACAACCGCGACGTCATCCGGCGCACCATTTCCTGGTTCAACCATTATCTGCAGCCCGCCGATTAGCTTCTCGTTCGCTGGCGTGACGCCGCCCGCCTCGCCGCTGATCGTCGCAACGAAGGAGGACGACGGCCGCCAAACACCCTCAGGATCGTCTATGGCCGCGTTTGTGCCTTTGCCTTTTGCCTCTGGTTTTGCGTCTGCCTCTGCTTCTGCCTTTGCCTCTAGTCCCCCTCGCGCGCTCCGCGGATTTTTCCGCTTCCACGGCCCGCCGCAACGCATCGAATTCCATTAGCAATTGCGCGAGTCTTTGCGCGCGCTGCCGTTCGAATTGCCGGAAAGGCTATACTTGAACTCCATGAAAGACCTCGTCCAACAGGGCATTGCGCTGCGCGAATTGCTGCGTCAGCGCATTCTTGTGCTCGATGGCGCCATGGGGACGATGCTCCAGCAGCAGAACCTCACCGCCGCCGATTTCGGCGGGCCCAAACTCGAAGGCTGCAACGAGAATCTCGTCATCACGCGCCCCGACGTGGTTCTCGCCATCCATCGCAAATACCTGGAAGCGGGCTCGGATATTATCGAGACGGATTCCTTCCAGAGCAGCCCCATTGTGCTGGCCGAATACGGCCTGGAATCCAAGGCGCGCGAAATCAGCCGCCGCGCTGCGGAACTGGCGCGCCAGGCCGCCGGCGAATTTTCCACGCCGGCCAAGCCGCGCTTTGTCGCCGGTTCCATGGGGCCAACCACCAAAGCCATCAGCGTTTCGGGCGGCGTCACTTTCGACCAGCTGCGCGAAAATTTCCGCGAGCAGGCTCGCGGCCTGGTCGAAGGTGGCGTCGATGCGCTGTTGATCGAAACATCCTTCGACACGCGCAATATTAAGGCGGGAGTGCTCGGCGTCCTCGATTTGAGCCGCGAGATCGGCCAGCCCATCCCGCTGATGATCTCCGTCACCATCGAACCCATGGGCACCATGCTGGCCGGCCAGAACATCGAGGCGTTGTGGTCTTCGCTCGATCATCTTGATCTCATTTCGATCGGCTTGAATTGCGCCACCGGGCCGGAATTCATGACCGATCACATCCGCACGCTGCAGTCGCTGACCACCCGCTTTGTCTCCTGTTATCCGAACGCGGGTTTGCCCAACGAGGAAGGCAAATACGGCGAGACGCCGACTTCCCTCGCCGAACAGCTCGAACGCTTCATCGATCGCGGCTGGCTGAACGTTGTCGGCGGCTGCTGCGGCACCACCGAACAGCACATTCGCGCCATCGCGCAGATGGCCGAAAGCAAAGCGCCGCGCCATCCGCCCGAAAACAGCCATCGCGCCGTCTACTCCGGCGTGGAAATGATCGAAGCGGAAGAGAGCACGCGCCCGCTGATCGTCGGCGAACGCACCAACGTGATTGGCTCGCGCCAGTTCAAAAATCTGGTGGCCGCCGAAAAATGGGAAGAAGCCACTGAAATCGCTCGCCGACAGGTCAAGAGCGGCGCGCACATCGTCGACGTCTGCCTGCAGAGCACCGACCGCGACGAGATCAAGGACATCCCGCACTTCTACGGCCAGCTCGTCAAGAAAATCAAAGTCCCCATCATGATCGACACCACCGACGCGCTCGCCGTCGAGTTGTCCCTCACCTATTGCCAGGGCAAGAGCATCATCAATTCGATCAATCTCGAAGACGGCGAGGAAAAATTCGAGCGCGTCTGCCCCCTCGCGCGTTCCTATGGCGCCGCCGTCATCGTCGGCTGCATTGACGAAGATCCCGTGCAGGCGCAAGCCTTCACGCGCGAGCGCAAACTCGAAATCGCGCAGCGTTCTTACACCCTGCTCACCGAAAAATTCGCCATTCGCCCGGAAAACATTATTTTCGATCCGCTGGTCTTTCCCTGCGCCACCGGCGACGAGAATTACATCGGCGGCGCGGTCGAAACCATCGAAGGCATTCGCCTGATCAAGCAGCACATTCCTTACGTGCGCACCGTGCTGGGTATCTCGAACGTCTCGTTCGGCTTGCCGCCCGGCGCCCGCGAAGTGGTCAACTCGGTTTTTCTGTATTACTGCACGAAAGCGGGACTCGACCTCGCTATCGTGAATGCCGAACGCATCGAGCGCTTCCCCTCCATTCCCGAACACGAGCGCACGCTCGCGGAGAATTTGCTCTTCAATCGCGTGCCGGCCGAAATTCCGGCCGATCATCCTCAAGCGGCCCTTCTGCGCGGCGCGCCCGCGGATTGGCGCGCGCAAACGCGCGAGCAGAAAGCTGCCATCAATCAGTTCCATATCGCCGCGATTTCCGGGCACTTCCGCGCTGCCGGTGCGCGCAAAAAGGCCCGCGCTGCGGATTTGCCGCTCGATCAGCGCCTCGCCAATTACATCCTGGAAGGCTCGAAGGATGGCCTGATTGACGACTTGAACCGCAAGCTGGCGGAACCCGCCGCGCCACTCGATATCATCAATGGCCCGCTCATGGCCGGCATGGCCGAAGTCGGCCGCCTGTTCAACGCAAACGAATTGATCGTCGCGGAAGTCTTGCAGTCCGCCGAGGCCATGAAGGCTGCCGTCAGCCACCTCGAACAATTCATGGAGAAGTCGGAAGTCACCAAGCGCGCCAAGGTGGTGCTCGCCACGGTGAAGGGCGACGTCCACGACATCGGCAAGAATCTCGTCGAGATCATTCTGAAGAACAATGGCTACGACGTGATCAATCTCGGCATCAAGGTCCCGCCCGAGGAGTTGATTCGCGCGCATCGCGAACACAAGCCCGACGCGATCGGCCTTTCCGGCCTGCTGGTGAAGAGCGCTCAGCAAATGGTCGCCACCGCGGCGGATTTGCGCGAGGCGGGAATCGATGTCCCGCTTCTGGTGGGCGGCGCGGCGCTCTCTGAAAAATTCACCAAGAGCAAAATTGCTCCGCAGTACGGCACGGCTGTCTGTTACGCCAAGGACGCCATGACCGGCCTGCGCCTGATGAACGAACTAAGCGATCCGGCCCGCCGCAAGGAAGTCTTGCGGCAGCACACCTTTGCCGGCACAGCTGTCGCGGAGGAAGTGGCTCCGCGCGATGGCGAGCCTGCGGGTGAAGAGCGCTCCCCGCGTGTCCGCATCGACCTGCCCATCCCCTCCGTTGCCTATCTCGACCGGAAAAAGCGCGCCGTGCCCGATGTGAACGAGATTTGGGATTACGTCAACCGCTACATGGTTTTCTGCCGCCATCTCGGCTATCGCGGCAATTTCGAGAAGGCGCTGGCGGAACGCGAGCCCCGCGCTCTCGAGCTCTACAACAACGTCGAAGAGGTGAAGCGCGAGGCCGCCAAGTTCATGAAGATTGCGGCCGTCTGGCAATTCTTCGAAGCCGAACGCCACGGCAACTCGATCCAGCTATTCGCCCCGGGCGGGAAGGCCGCGCTGCACGCCTTTCATTTTCCCCGCCAGCGCGCCAAGGACAAACTCTGCCTCAGCGATTACATCCTCCCCGCGCGCAATGGCGATCGCGATCATCTGGCCGTTTTCGTGGTCACTGCCGGCGCCGGCATTCGCGAGCGTTCGGAAGCGGAAAAGGCCGCCGGGAATTACTTCTTCTCGCACGCACTGCAGGCTCTCGCCCTCGAAACCGCCGAAGCTTGCGCCGAATGGCTGCACCGACGCATCCGCGAGGACTGGGGTTTCCCCGATCCGCCTGCGCTGACCATGCCCGAGCGCTTCGTCTCCCGCTATCGCGGCAAACGCTACAGCTTTGGCTATCCTGCCTGCCCGAATCTCGAGGACCAGGCCGGGATCTGGGCCCTCCTGCACCCCGAGGAAATCGGCGTCCACCTCACGGAAGGCATGATGATGGAGCCGGAAGCCAGCGTCAGCGCCCTCGTCTTCCACCATCCCGACTGCACCTATTTCTCCGTCGGCGACCCTCAGCCCTAGCCGCGGAGCGGGCGATACGCGCGCCCTGTTACAAAATTACCCATCGCCCGAGCGTCACGCCACGCCCGCTGATCGCCCCCGCTAAATCCCGCGAAATCAATCGCGGGCCTGCTGACCTGCCCCTGGAATACGGCTGTGACGTTGCACCGCGCTGATGGGCACACGTGCCCATCAGAAATCGCCGTAAGTCCTTTGCCATCAACAAAAGTTCAAAAATTGATGGGCACACTTTTTGATGTTCATGCACCAGTTTTTCGCTGCACCAGAATCGGTGCAATTCCCGGCGCGAAGACCGGTCGCCCGCAACCTCGGCATCCCGCACGCCCTCGCACTAATCCCACCTTCCGGCCCTCCCCGGCGACCCCGCTTGACTCCCTTTGCGCCACTCCCATACAGTGGCTTCGCCATGAAAACCCGACCCGCTCTATTCCTTGCCTCCTGTTTTGCGGCCGTTTCGCTCCTCTTTTTCGGCGCGCCCCAAGCGCAGCCACAAAATAAAACGCAATCGCCCAGCAAGACGCAGCCGCGCGAGTACGCGACCGCGCCGAACGCTCCTGAGGCCGGCTGGCCCACCAAAGCGGTGCGCGAACCGAAGGCCATGGTCGTCAGCGACGAGAAACTCGCCTCCGGGGCGGGCGTCGAGATCATGAAGCGCGGTGGAAATGCGGTGGACGCGGCTGTGGCGACGGCCTTTGCCCTCGCCGTGGTCGAGCCCGAAGCGGGCAACATTGGCGGCGGCGGTTTCATGCTGGTGCGCATGGCCGATGGGCGCCAGGGTTTTGTCGATTACCGCGAGACGGCGCCGGCCGGCGCTTCGCGCAACATGTATCTCCGCCCCGATGGCACCGTCGATCCGCAGGCCTCGATTGTCGGCTATCGCGCGATTGGCGTTCCGGGCACGGTGGCCGGCATGGCGCTTGCGCTGCGCAAATATGGGACCATGTCGCTCGCCCAAGTCATGCAGCCCGCCATCCGTTTGGCGGCGGATGGTTTTCCGGTCAGCCCAATGCTAGCGGGCCTGCTGCGCGACTCGAAGGCGATGGCGAAATTCCGCGTCAGCCACAGAATCTTTCAGCGCGACGGCAACTACTACGCCACAGGCGAAATTTTCAAACAGCCGGAACTCGCCGCGACGCTTCGCCGCATCGCCAAGAACGGCTCGGAAGAGTTCTATCGCGGGCGCACCGCCCAGGATCTGGCAAAACAAATGAAAGAGCACGGCGGCCTGATCACGCTCGCCGATTTGGAGCACTACACGGCGAAAATCCGCCAGCCGCTGGACAAAACCTACACCGCGAACGGGCACAAGTGGGAACTCATCACCAGTCCTCCGCCCAGCTCGGGCGGCGTAGTGATGGTCGAGGCCATGAACATCCTTCAGCCCATTCCGCTGAAATCCTGGGACGATCCGCAATCGGTCCACTGGGTGGTCGAGGCGATGCGGCGCGCGTTTGCCGATCGCGCGATGTATTTGGCCGATCCCGATTTCGAAAAATTGCCGATCGAGCAGCTTACTTCCGAATGCTACGCGGATTCGCTGCGCGCGACCATCCATCCGGCGAAGGCCTCTTCCAGCCAGGAAGTCGCCGCCGCCGATCCGGGAATTCTGAAGAAGGATGCGGTGTGCGCGAAAACGAGCAGCGCGTCGAGCGTGCCCGCACCGGACAAGGATGCGCTCGCGATGGCGCTGGCCGAAACGGTGCAGGGCCACACGACGCATTTTTCCGTCGTGGACGCGGCCGGGAACGCCGTCTCGAATACGTACACCATCAACGATTATTTCGGTTCGGGCGTCACTTCCACCGACGGCTTCTTGCTGAACGACGAGATGGATGACTTCACCTCGCATCCCGGCTCGCCCAACATGTTTGGCCTGATTCAGTCGGAAAACAACGCGATCGCTCCGAACAAGCGGCCGCTCAGCTCGATGACGCCGACCATGCTGCTGCGCGACGGCAAACTAAGCTTCGTGACCGGCTCTCCGGGCGGCCCGACCATCATTTCGGTGACCATGCTTTCGGTACTCAACTGGATGCGGCTGGGCATGGGCGCGCAGGCGGCGGTCAACGCGCCGCGTTTTCACGAGCAGTGGATGCCGCCCTCGGTTGTGCTGGAGCCGACGGTTCCCGCGTCGGTCGCCGGCGCGCTCGAGAAAGAGGGCTACCAGCTCGCGCCGCGCCGCATTTGGCTCGGCAAAATCGAAGCGATCGGTATCGATCCCCACAATGGCGACCGGCTCGGCGCGCCGGACCCGCGCCGCGGCGGCGTAGCTGTGGGATTCTGAGGTCGAAACGACAAGATATTTGCCTGGACGCGAATTACCGGCCGGCGGCCAAAGATAGATATTGGGCCGGGACTTCGGGCAACCCAGCAGCGCTATTGACGCGGGGGCGTTTTCCGCTGACCATAGTTGGTTCGGCTTCGGAGCGTGAAACTCCATGCAACGCGTTCTTTCAACTTACCGGTACGTGCGGCACGCGCTGGAGCCGCTGCTGCTGGCGCAAATCGCGCGCGCCGAAATAGGGGCAGTGGAAATTTTCTGCGCTTCGGGGCATTTCAGCTACGCGCAGCCGCCAGCGGTGAAGGACCTGGCCGGCGCGCTCGAAGAGTATCATCTGGTCCTGCACTCCCTGCATTCGCCGACCGAACGCGACGCGGCGCTGGGCCGGCAGAGCGGCGTGCCCATCTCGATTTCGGAGCCGGAGCGGGTGCGGCGGCTGGACGCCGTGGACGAAGTGAAGCGCGCGATAGAAGTGGCCGAGCGCATTCCCTTCAAATACCTGATCCAGCACATGGGTTCGGGGCGGGGCGCCGCCGATGCGCGGCACTTCGATGCGGCCTTCAATTCGCTCGAGCACCTGGTGATTTTCGCCAAGCACCGTGGCGTGACCATCGTGCTGGAGAACACGCCCGACGAGCTGGGCTCGCCGGAATCGCTGCAGCAGTTCCTGAAAGAAACGCATTTGAACGACTTGAAATTCTGTCTCGACGCGGGCCACGCGCACATGGAAGGGCACCTGGCGACGGCGTTCGAGATCATGCGCGAGCGCGTGGTCACGACGCACATCCACGACAACCACGGCGAAAAAGACGAGCACCTGCTGCCGTATGAGGGAAGCATCGACTGGAGCGCGCTGCTGGGCATGATTGCGGGCGCGCCGCAGGAACTGCCGATCGTGCTGGAGCTGAAAGAGGCGGCGAACGGCGAGCCCTCGCTCGACCAGGTGCGCGCCGCGTTCGACAAGATCGAGGAAGACCTCGAAAGCAAGGGCGCGCGCGCGAAAAAATCCTGAGGAACAGAAGAAGGAATGGACTCGAGCCAACAGGCCAAAGCGGCGATCCCAACCATCACCATCGAGCAGGCCGGGCAGCATACCGGGCAGACCGCGACCATTCGCGGATGGCTCTACAACCTGCGCGAATCGGGCAAGCTGCTGTTTCCCATTTTTCGCGACGGCACGGGCGTGATTCAAGGCGTCGTTTCGCAGAAGGAAAATCCCGAGGCCTTCGCCGCGCTGAAGGATTTGACGCAGGAATCGAGCGTGATCGTCACCGGAACGCTGCGCGCCGAGCCACGCGCCCCCGGCGGCTACGAAATTCACATCAGCGCAATCGAAGTGGTGCAGCGCGTTCCGGAATCCACGCCCTATCCCATTCAGTTGAAGGAGCACGGCGTCGATTTTCTGCTCGACCAGCGGCACCTGTGGATTCGCACGCCGCGTCAGGCCGCGATTCTGCGCATTCGCGCAGAGGCAGAGCGCGCCGCGCGCAATTATATGGACAGCCAGGGTTACACGCTGACCGACGCCCCGATTTTCACTCCCGCAGCGTGCGAAGGCACGACCACTCTGTTCGAAGTGAATTACATTGACGAGCAGAAGGCGTATCTGACGCAGTCGGGGCAACTGTACGTCGAGGCCACGGCCGCTGCGCTGGGCAAGGTCTACACCTTCGGTCCTACATTTCGCGCGGAAAAATCGAAAACGCGGCGGCACTTGACGGAATTCTGGATGCTCGAGCCGGAAGCGGCCTACGCGCACCTGGAGGACATGATCCTGCTGGGAGAAGGGCTGGTCAGCGCCATCGTGCAGGGCGTAGTGAAAAATCGGGCGCGGGAACTCGTCATGCTGCAGCGCGACGTGACCAAGCTCGAGAAGATCGCACCGCCTTTCCCGCGCATCTCCTACGACGAAGCCATTGGCGTCCTGCAGAAGGCGGGAAATCTGGCGAAGTGGGGCGACGATTTTGGCGGCGACGAAGAGACGATTCTCTCGAAGAATTTTGACAAGCCCGTCGTGATCCATCGCTATCCAACAGCCATGAAGGCTTTTTACATGGCCACTGATGCGGCGCGGCCCGAGCTTTCGCTCAGCTTCGACATGATCGCGCCGGAAGGCTACGGCGAAATCATCGGCGGAGGCGAGCGCCAGTCGAATTACGACACGCTAATCCGGCGCATTCACGAAGAAAAGCTGCCGGAAGAGGCGTTCCAGTGGTATCTCGATTTGCGGCGCTACGGCAGCGTGCCGCACGCCGGCTTCGGATTGGGCCTCGAACGGACCGTCGCCTGGATTTGCGGAACGGAGCACATTCGCGAAGTGATCCCCTTCCCACGGATGCTGTATCGCGTCTATCCTTGAGCTTCCCGCGTTAGCTTCCGGGCCGGGCAAACGCAAAGAAAAAACATGGCGCAGAAAATCCGCATCATCGGAGTGCCGATGGACCTCGGCGCGAGCCGCCGCGGCGTCGATATGGGGCCGTCCACGCTGCGTGTGGCCGGGCTGCAGGGACGCCTGAAGCAGCTGGGGCACCAGGTGGAAGACATCGGGAACATCGTGGTCAAGCAGCCGGAAGAGCAGCACTACGGCGTGAAGAACGCGAAGTACCTGGAAGAAATTTCCGACACCTGCAAGGGTCTGGCGGAGATGACGCGCAAGGCCCTGGATGAAGGTTTTCTGCCGCTCGTACTGGGCGGCGATCATTCGATTGCGGTGGGCACGGCGGGCGGAGTGGCCGCGCATTTCCACAAGGAATCGAAGCGCATCGGGCTGATCTGGCTGGACGCGCACGGGGACATGAACACGCCGGAATCGTCGCCCTCGGGAAACGTGCACGGCATGCCGCTGGCGTCGATCATGGGATACGGACCGGCCGAGTTGACTGAATTGGCTGGCGTGAAGCCCATGATCGAGCCGCGCAGCGTGACTCTGGTTGGCGTGCGCGATTTGGATTCCAAGGAGCGCCGCCTGGTGAAGGATTCGGGCGTGCACGTCTTCACCATGCGCGATATCGACGAGCGGGGCATGCGCGAAGTGATGTCGGAGGCGCTGCGCTTTGCCAGCGACGATACGGCGGGAATCGCCGTCAGCCTGGATATGGATTTCGTCGACCCTTCGGATGCTCCGGGGGTGGGCACGCCGGTGCGCGGCGGGGCGACGTATCGCGAAGCGCATCTGGCGCTGGAGATGATCGCCGACAGCCGGTTGATGGTTTCCTTCGAAGTGGTGGAGATCAATCCGGTGATCGACCTGCACAACACGACCGCAACACTGGGCGTCGAGCTGATTCTCTCCGGCCTGGGAAAGAAGATCCTGTGATGTTGGCGAGCGAACAAGGGAATTGCCGACGGGTGTCGCGATGAGCGACGGGAAGCGGCTGCGCGTGGGCGTGCTGTTCGGCGGGCGCTCGGGAGAGCACGAAGTATCGCTCGCTTCGGCCGCATCGGTGATTCGCGCGCTCGACCCGCAGAAATACGAGGCGGTGCCGATCGGCATCTCGAAAGACGGCCGCTGGCTGGTGGGCACGAGCGCGCAAAAAATGCTGCCGGAAGTGCTGAAATCGGGAGAGCGCGTAGTCCTGCCGCCCGATCCGAGCGCGGCGGCGCTGGTGCCGCTCAGCATGGCCGCGGGGCAGCCCAGCGTCAAGGTGGACGTCATGTTTCCGGTGCTGCATGGCACGTTTGGCGAAGACGGCACCGTGCAGGGCCTGCTCGAATTGGCCGGCCTGCCGTATGTCGGCGCCGGAGTGCTGGGTTCTGCGGTGGGCATGGATAAAGACCTGCAGAAGCGGCTGTTCAAAGAAGCTGGGTTGCCGATCGTGCCGTATTTGGCGATCCGGCGGTCAGAATGGGAGAAGGATCGCGCGGGAGTGACGCGGTTGATTCGCAAGAAGCTGCGCTTCCCGGTGTTCGTCAAGCCAGCCACGCTGGGATCTTCAGTGGGCATGACGCGTGTCGCCAGCGCCGGCGAGATTGGCAAGGCCATGGATGTGGCGGCGGAGTTCGCGCTGAAGATCGTGGTGGAACGGGGAATCGCGGGGCGGGAGATCGAGGTTTCCGTTCTCGGCAACGACGAAGTGCGCGCGTCGATTCCCGGGGAGATCGTGCCGCATCGCGAGTTCTACGATTACGCGGCCAAGTACCTGGAGGAAGGCACCAAACTGCTGATTCCCGCGCCGCTGACCAAACCGCAAGTCGCGAAATTCCAGGATTACGCGGTGCGCGCCTTCCAAGCCATCGAGGGCACGGGCATGGCGCGCTGCGATTTCTTTCTGGAAAAGCGCACGGGCAAGATTTACGTCAACGAGCTGAACACGATTCCCGGTTTCACCTCCATCAGCATGTATCCGAAGATGTGGGAGGCTTCCGGCCTGTCCTATCCCGAGCTGATCGATCGCCTGATCGAACTGGCTTTCGCCCTGCACCGCGAAAAAGCCCGCACGAAGTACACCATCGAACTGCCCGCCGGGGCCGGCGGGGCCCTGGAAGGCTGACCGCTCTCCACGCGCGAAATCGCTTGACGTTTTGCGCTCAGTGATTAAACTAACCGGTTGGTTGATATAACAAATGCAGCACAAACGTATCACCACCGAGGGGCGTGCGACGGCGCAGCGCATCTTGCGCGCCGCGGAGGAGCACTTCGCGGCGCAAGGCATCGCTGGGGCGCGCACGGACCGCATCGCCGCCGCGGCCCATGCGAACAAGGCCATGTTGTACTACTACTTCGGCGACAAGCGCCGCCTGCACCGGGCGGTGCTCGAGAACCTGTTCCGGCAGCTGCGCGCGGGCGTTTACGCGCAGCCCAGAAAGATTGTTTCCCCTCGCGAGGGGCTTCGCGCATTCGTGGCGGGCTATTTCGACTTTCTGGCCACGCATCCGAATTACCCAAGGCTCGTCCAGCGCGAGGCCATGGAGCGAACGCGGAACTTCGACTGGATCGTGCGCGAATACCTGCGGCCGTTCTACGGGCAGCTGACCCAGGCGATCGAGCGGGGCGTGGCGACGGGAGAGTTGCGAAGAGTGAGCCCGCATCACACCGCGTTCACGATCGTGGGCATGATCACGTCCTACTTCGCGGCCGCCCCGATTCTGGGCGAGGTAGCGGGGCGCAATCTGCTGAGCGCGCAGGCCATTGAAGAAAGGAAACAAGCGGTGCTCGACTTCATCGATTACGGATTAACCCCAGCGGGAGCGAAATCCCGATGAGCGGAGCGAAATTCTTCCGGTTGGTCGCTGTCGTTTTTGTGATCGCGCTCGTGGTGTATTACGTGACCATGCCGCGGGGCAACACGATTCGCCTGGTGGGCACGGTCGACGGCAATGAAGTGATCGTCAGCCCGCAGATCAGCGGGCAATTGGTGAAACTCGATGTGGACGAAGGCTCGGAAGTCACCAAGGGCGAGCTGATCGGCGAAATCGATCCGCGCGAACTGGAAGCGAGCCTGGCCGCCGCGAAAGCCAACGTCGCCACGCTGGAGGCGTCGGTACAGGAAGCGCGGCACAACTATTCGTGGACGCAAGGGCAGACCGGCGCGTCGATCGAGCAGGCCGACGCCGGCGTGACCACCACCGAGGCGCAATTGCAGCAGGCCCGCGTGCAGCTTTGGCGCGACCAGACCGACCTGGCGCGCATGCAGAAGCTGTTCGCCAAGGGAGAAGTGTCCGCGCAAGACCGCGATCACGCGGAGGCCGCCGTGCGGATGTCGCAGGCCAGCGTGCGGGCGCTGCAGCAGTCGGTGAAGGCGGAGGAAGCGGCGGTGGCGGTGGCGCAGGCTAATCGCAAGCAAGTGGACGCGCGGAAAAGCGCGGTGGCGTCGAGCATCGCGCAGCTGGAACAGGCGCGCGCCACCGAGGCGGAAACCGCGACCAAGCTTGGCTACACGAAGGTGTACGCGCCCATCAGCGGCATCGTTTCGGTGCGCGTGGCGAGGCAGGGCGAAGTGATCGATATGGGCTCGCCCATCGTAGTGCTGGTGGACATCAATCATCTCTGGGTACGCGCGGAAGTTCCGGAAACCTACGTCGACTCGATCGAGTTTGGCCAGAAGCTGCGAGTCGAGCTTCCATCGGGGAATACCCTGGAAGGGCAGATTTTTTTCAAGGGCGTCGAAAGCGAGTACGCTACCGAGCGCGACGTGAGCCGCACGAAGCGCGACATCAAGACCTTCGCGATCAAAGTCGCGGTCCCCAATCCCGGGCGACGGCTGTTTTTGGGCATGACCGCGACCGTCCTGCTGCCGCAGCCGGAGAAAAAGAGCTGGTTGAGCCGGCTCTGACGCGTCGAGGAATCGGACCGGTGCCATGAAAGCAATTGAAGTCGATCATTTGACGAAGAAGTTCGGGGACCTGGTGGCGGTGAACGAGATCAGCTTTCACGTCGAAGACGGGGAGATTTTCGGGTTGCTCGGCCCCAACGGGGCGGGAAAGACGACGCTGATCCGTATGATGACCACTCTTACTCCGCCCACTTCCGGAACCGCACGCATTGCCGGGCACGACATCAGGACCGATCCGGACGGCGTGCGCAACGCGCTGGGCGTGATTCCGCAGGCCATGACCTCCGACCCCGAGCTGACCGCGGATGAAAACATGTTGATCCACGCGAAGCTCTACGGCGTGCCGGCGAACGAGCGCGACCAGTTGATCAGCGATCTGCTCGAATCGGTCGACCTGCTGAAGTTCCGCGGCGCGCTGGTGCGCACGTTTTCCGGCGGAATGCGGCGGCGGCTGGAAATTGCGCGGGGGCTGGTGCACTCGCCCAAAATCCTGTTTCTCGACGAGCCAACCACCGGGCTCGATCCGGTGTCGCGCACGAACGTGTGGGACATGATCCGCGACCTGCGGCAGAAGGCGAAGCTGACGATCCTGCTCACCACGCATTACATGGACGAAGCGGACAAGCTGTGCGACCGCATCGCCATCGTCGATCACGGAAAATTGGCGGCGCTGGACACGCCAACGCGGCTGAAGGACAGCGTGCCGGGAACGGATACGGTGGAAGTGGAATTCGAGCATGCGCCCGCCGACTGGGTCGAGCAGCTGCGCAAGCTGCCGAATGCCGCGGAAGTGAAGCAGCGCGACGGCCTGGTGCACATCGCCTCGCACGACGGGCCGTCCACGGTGGCGGCGCTGATGGATCTGTCGCGGGCACAAAAAGTGAATGTGAAGCGGGTAGCGGTGGAGAGCACGACGTTGGACGACGTCTTCCTGCATTACACGGGGCGGGAACTGCGCGACGAAGCGCGCACTTCGGCGACGTACGACATCAGCCATTTGTACCGGTGAGCCGTCACCTGCACCGCTGTGAGCTGTGAAAGGACCGAGTAGCGAATGAAGTTCTACCGCATCTGGGCGCTGATCGAACGCGACATGCGGAAATTTTTCCGCAGTCCCGCGCTGATGACCGCGTCGATGATTTTCCCGCTGGTGCAGCTGATCATTTTGGGCTACGCGTTCGGCGGAAAAATCCGCGGCGCGACGGTAGCGTTCGTCGACCAGGACCATTCGGTGGAATCGCGCAAGCTCGAAGAGATGTTCAACGGCATCGCCGCGGGACCGAAGACCTTTCGCATGATCCATTACAGCTCGCAAACGCGGGCGGTGGACGATCTGCGGGCGGGCTTCATCGACGCCGTGGTGGAGGTTCCGCCGGATTTTTCGCGCCGTTATTTCGATCGCGACCGCCCGCGCATCGCGCTAGTGGAAGACAACACGGACCAGTTCGTCGCCAGCTCGATCGGCGAGCGGCTGCAGCAGATGGTGAACGCGATGAACGCGCCGGCGGTTTCCGCGCGGCTGGATCAATCGGTGCAGCTGAACGTGGTGGAAATCTATCCGTATGTGAACTACATCAAGTACCTGCTGGCGGGCTCGATCGCCATGTCCATTTTCATCGTGGCCATGATCGGGGGCGGCATCACGTTCATCGACGACAAATCGCGCGGCCTGCACGAAGGATATCTGCTGACGCCGATCCGCAGGTCCGAATTGGTGTTCGGGTTGATCGGCGCGGGCACGTTGAAGGGCTTGATGGCCGGGCTCATTCTCACCATTGTCGGCGGGCTGATCGCGGGCATTCCCCACATCTGGAATCCGGTGCGGCTGGGCTATCTGTGCCTGGTCGTGCTGGTTGCTTCGCTGGGCATGATCAGCTTCATGTTTCTGGTGATGGTGCGCGTGGACGACCCGCTGGTGCCGCGCGCGATTTTCGGTGTGTTAAACACGCTGCTGTTTTTCCCGTCAGGCGCCGTTTATCCCGTCGAGGCGTTTCCGAAATGGCTGCGCTGGTTCTCGGTGTTCGATCCGTTCACGTATACGGTGGACGCGCTGCACAACCTCACGATCAAGAGCACGGGATTTGAAGGAATTTATAAAGACGTGCTAATTTTGTTGGGCTTCTCCGCGGCGATGATTGCGGGGAGCGTCATGCTGTTCAAGCGGCAATTGTAAAGAGCAACGAAGGAGACTGCGTGGGACTCTTTGATTCGACGGACGAGCATCCGCCGTCCAAAATGCGGCGGTACATCATTACCGCCGTAGCGGGCGTGGTCATCGCGTTCCTTTTCCTGTGGTATTGGCCGGGGAACTTCCGGTTCTACAAGGAACGGGGTGTGGTCGATCATTTCATGAATGCGGTCGTGGCGGGAAATCTGCAGGAGGCTTACCGCATCTGGAAGCCGTCGTCCAGCTATGAATACAAAGATTTCCTGGAAGACTGGGGGCCGAAGGGCTACTACGGCCCGATCAAAAGCTTCAAAATTGGCGCGACGGACAGCGTGAACAAATCATCCAGCGCCGCCGTTCTCGTGAAGGTCAGCCCGTATCAACCTTTCCCCGCGGAAAACGACGACGTCAAGCAGGCCAGAACGCAGAAAATCGTGTTGTGGGTTGATCCGAAAGACGACTCGATCAGCTTCCCGCCCTACTAGCGCGCGATCAGCATTGAGGGGTTTCTGGTAGCGCCAGCAGTTCCTCGCACGCCCTCCGCACTTCTTCCACCGCAATCGCGCCGATAGGCTTCGATTCGCGTACTGCCGTGCTTTTGTCTCCGCGCCGGGGATCGAAGACCGCATTCGTGTGGATCGCGCGATACTCGGTTTGCCAGGGATGCCACTGGGCCGGGTTGGTCGGACCGTAAATCACCACCGAACGCCGCCCGGTCGCGGCCGCGAGGTGCGCTGGGCCGGAATCGTTGCCTACGAACAAGCGCGCGCCGGCCATGAGCGCAATCAACTCGCGAATGCTCAGCGGTGCAGGGATTGCGGCGCAATCACGCATCGCGCTGCGCACCGCGGGTGCGATTTCGGCGTCCGCGGGCGAGAGATTGACCACGCTGGATATTCTCCGCTCGCGCAGCCAGCGTGCAAGCTCCGCGAATTTGACGACGGGCCAGCGCATGCCCGGCAAGCGCGCGCCCGGCTGCAGCACCGCGTAGGGCGCACCTCGCTCGATTCCGTTCTGCTCCAGAATCCGGCTGACTGCTTCCCGGGCGTCCGGCTGCGGGAAAACCTGGGCCTTCGGTATGGGTGCGCGCGGCAGTCCGGTCCAGTAAAACTGCGAAATCCTGTGCTCGACGGTGTGCACCGTCGCCTTTCCATAGAACTCCCTGGCGTCCGGGGCGAGCACGTTGTAAAGAAAAGAAAATTGGAACCCCTTCCAGCAAACGCGGCGCGGCGAGCGTGACGCAAACGTCAGGAACGCGCTGGTAGGCCCGCCATGCTGATTGAAGACGACGGGAATGCGGCGCCGCCGCAATTCCCGCGCGGTCTGCATGAATTTTCCGGCGAGCAAAATCTTCGCAACTGCCGGATTTCCTTCGAAGACCGCGGCAAACCGCGGTTCGACCAGCACGTGGATGCGGAGATCGGGCCGCCACGCATGGATCGCTGCAATCGCCGGCGTTTCGAGCACCAGATCGCCCAGCGAGCGCAGACGAAGAATCAGTATTTCGGAGCCCTGCGGCAGATCGCGCAGGAGAGAAGAAGGCTGGCCGCGGCGAAGAGGATCAACGTCCTTCAACGGAAGATTCCACGCGCGCCTCGTCGACGAGCATCACGGGAATGTCGTTGCGAATCGGATAAACGCGATGGCAGGAGGAGCACTTCAGGCCCTGGCCGTCGGGCGTCAGCTTCACCGGAGTTTTGTCCAGCGGGCAAACCAGAATGTCGAGCAGTTCCTGCGGAACAGCCATGGGCGTCCTCCGGTGGAGACTCTAGCAAAATCGCGCGCGGCGGGGCAACCGCATCGAGCGGGCCATCTTCGCGCGGTCTACCCGAGATGCGCAACGTTCAGCGTCAGCTGCGCGCGGAACTCGCGGCCGGGAGGCAAGTCGACGGGCCAGACGGTGACGATTTTCGAGCCTTGATAGATGCGCTCGAAGCCATCTTCCGATTCGGACACGGTTTCGATCGGGCAAATCCAGAATTCGCGCGCGCCCGGCGCAAGCAGGGTGACGCGGACTCTTTGCCATTCGTCGACGACCTGCAACTGCGAAGCTGGAACAGCCCCCGACCAGCGCAGCGGAAAGCGCTTGCCGCCGGATTGGAAATAGCGGTCGGGCGCGGAGGGGGCCAGAAAATTGACCACCACTTCGATCCCGGCGTTCACCGACGCGACTACTTGCGCGGTGTGGTCCAGAGCCACCTCGCAGGCGATTTCGAAACCCGATTGGGCGCGCCGAAAGGAAAACGTTTTGCGCGCCGACCATGGGTGTCCGTCGGGCGAGGCCAGGGAAACGCCCTGGGAGGAAAGTTGCGATGCGGCGTAGGGGCCGCCGGCCAGCGCGGCATCTTCCTCGAGCGTGACCGCTTCGCAATCGCGATGCGTTTTCTCGCGCCCGAACAGCAGCAGTCGAAAGCAGTTTTGCGGCCAGCGGTCGTAATTCAGCCAGCGTTCGAGCCCGGCTTCTTTCGTGCGCATTTGTTCGTGAATGGACTGCACGGCCGAGCTGTTGTGCTCGACTTTGCCGCGAATCTTCGCGTGATACGACTCGGGCCGCCGCTTGAGTGAGTTGACCAGGGCGGTGTTCGAGCGGCGGCAATCGATCGCGCTGAGGGTGCCTCCGTCCTGTGGCTGGAGGAGCGCGGCGTAACTTTCCGAGGTGAAGTACACCTCATCGCTGCCGTCGCCGTCGAAATCCAGGCTGACGGACTCGGCGAATTCCTTTCCCCCGTGCGCCGCGCCGTCGGCGATGGCTTCGGCCTCGATCAGTGCGCGCCACGGCGCGGTGCGCAGATGCGGCGCGTAGAGTCCGCCGAAAACCCCGTGCCAGTAGGGATCGTTGCACTGACTGCGCAGGACGAGCATCTCGGCCCGCTGAAGTTCCCCCGTTGGGGGGCGCTCCAGCGGTTTTCCGCCCATCAGCCGCCGCACTTTGGAGGAAACGTGCAGCATCTTCTTGTGGAGGAGGTTCGACTCGCTGTATTTCGAAAAGAAATTCCGCCAGATGCCGCCACGAACAAATGGCAACTCGTCCGGCCTCGACGCAAATTCCTGGGTCAGCGCGTGGTATCGATTGCGAGCTGGCGTGGGCAGCGCCCATTCCATCATTTCGGTGTAGGAAGCGGTGGGAAGATCGGCGCGTCCCAAAGGCAAGCGGGAAGCGATCGCGTTTCCCGGGGGGGATGTTTCCAGCCAGTCCGAGCTTTTTTCGAGCGCCAGAAGAAAATTCTCGACCCAGGCGTCGCGGTAGCAATGATCGTACGTGCCGGGCCAAATTCCGAATTTTTCCAGGTCGTCGCCCATGGCGGCAAAGCCGCCGGGATGCTCCGAGGCGGTTTGGCGCAGGAAGTTCAAATTTTCTTCGACCGAGTGGAAGGGAATCAGGTAGCGAAGCGACTTCAGCCCAGGAATGATTCGGACGATGCGCCCCTGATCCTCTCCAATGTAGTGGCCGTAGAGCTGATCCAGCTCGAAACCGCCGCCCAGGAAGTGGTTGTCATCGACCACCGTGTAATCCACACCCGCGGACTTCAGGGTCGAAGGAAGCTGCGGTTCCCACACGCGCTCGGCCAGCCACGCGCCGCCGGGACGCACTCCAAAATGCTTTTCGATGTAATCCGCCAAGCGCCGGACCTGCTTCTGCCGATCTTCCGGGGGGATCGAAATCAGGATCGGCTCGTAGAACCCGCCGCCGACCATCTCCACCTGGCCGCGGCGCACGAACTCGCGCAGGCGGTCGAAATACTCGGGATGAGCGCTTTCGATCCATTCGAGAAGAGAGCCCGAATAGTGCAGCCCGACACGGATCCGCGGATGGCGCTCGAGTGTTTCGATGAACGGCAAATAGCAATGCGCGTAGGCCGTTTCGAAAACGTTTTCGAAGTTTCCTACGGGCTGATGCGCGTGAAGCAGGAGAACAAGCTGAAATTTCGGCACGTACAGGTCCTCACAACCGTGGCGGTGAATTTACAGCATACCCGAGTTCGCGCGGGTTCCACAAACGGGAGACTATGTAGTTTCAGATGGGCCGCAAAAGGAGATACGGGTGGCGGCGGCATGGGCAAACCGAGAAAGGCGATCGGCCACGCTCTGCGAAGCGTCTTTGACGCCGCTGTCGAGCGAGGCCGCGGGCGCATACACCACAATCAGCACATCGCGCGTCGCGTCCGTTATCATGGTGCGGGTCGAGTCGCTGATCGGGGCGCCGAAAGGGCCTTGCGCGTCGGCCAGCGCCGGGCGCCCCTCGAGGTGCCACATCTCCTTGCCCACGCGCTCGTAGGATTCTCCCGCCTGCCCGTGCCGGAACACGACCCGAGGATGAACCTTCGCGCGGTCGTAGCAGCCGTAGGGCCAAGCGGTTTCAATCGAGCCCAGATTCACCAGGTCAACGATGTTGGAAATGAAATACAGGCCTTTGCCCTGAACCACCCGCCGCAACAACGCTTCCGACGAGGGACGATACTTCGAAGGATCCATGCCCCAGGCGCGAAACATGGCGCGAACGGCGCGAACCGCTTCCGCTTCGGCCAGGGTCGTCAGCGTGAACTCGCGCTGTTTGCGCGCGCACGCCTCGTGGATCAGGTGCGCCAGTTCCTCGCCGGACGCCTCGACGCGCGCGCCATCCGCTTCGATGATGCCGAGCTTTACGCCGGGCAGGGCAATTTGAATTTCCACCGTCAACTCACGCGAGCACGGACGCACTCAGGATGCGAGCCTAACAGGGGAAGCGCTGCCCTCCAAAGAAAAACGCGACGTCCCAGCAGGGAACGCCGCGTCAAATCTCCGGGCCTGGAGGCCATCCTGCGGCCGCAGCAAAACGCCGGCCGCTTAGGCCTTCTTGTTCTTGTACCAATCCGCGTTGATGGGGGTGAAGTGCGCCCACTTCTCCGGCAAGTCTTCCAGGGCGAAGATCGCCGTCACCGGACAGACCGGAACGCAGGCGCCGCAATCGATACATTCATCCGGGCTGATGTAGAGCATCTTCTCCGATTCGAAGTCCGGCTCGTCTTTCCGCGGATGAATGCAGTCCACCGGACAAACGTCGACGCACGCGGTGTCTTTGGTTCCAATACAGGGTTCGGCGATCACGTAAGCCATTTGCGTTATCTCCTCAAATCGGGCCGCGAGTCGGGGTTGTTTGGACCGATCACGGTCCAAGGCACTGGCACCGCTTCAAAAGGTTTATATAACACCGAATCGCAACACGCACAAGCCGAGCGCTGCCAAGGCGGGACGGGCCACAGCGAAATGCGAAAAAGACGTTGCAAAATGCGCAAACGAAGCGGTGAACGGAGGTCCGGCGCATTGCGCGCGGGGACGGGACTGCTTACGATGAAAGGTGTCAACCGTGCGCCGCGAAATAGACGAAACGACCGAAGATTTGCAGAACCGAAGGTCGTCACCGGCCCGTCGAGCCGAAGACGATCCGGGACCTGCTCGCTTCGAGCCCTTGCCGCTGCTGCGCAATCCGCACTTGATGACCATTGCGGCGAGCTTCTGGCGCCGGCGCTTCCTGAATCTGCCGACGCCCGACTGGCGCATCTTTGAGGTTGAGCCCGGCTCGCGCGTGCGCGCCGCCTGCCATTGGCAGAAGGAGCGGCAAGAACGCCCGACGCTGGTCCTGCTGCACGGGCTCGAAGGCTCTTGCGATTCGGGATACATATTGGGCACTGCGGAAAAGGCTTTTGCCGCCGGATTCAACGTGGTCCGTCTGAATCAGCGCAACTGCGGCGGGACGGACGAGCTGACTCCCACTCTCTATCACTCGGGATTGAGCGGAGACATTCGCGCGGTGCTGCTCGAGCTGATTGCCGGCGACCGCTTGCCGGAAGTGTTTGCCGGCGGATTTTCCATGGGCGGCAATCTGGTGCTGAAAATGGCGGGGGAGTTTGGCGAGACCGCGCCCCCGGAAGTTCGCGCCTTCGTGGCCGTGGCGCCCGCGCTCGATCTGGCTGCATGCGCCGACGCATTGGGCGCGCGCGCGAATTTCCTGTACGAACATCACTTCGTGAAGCGGCTCAAGCGCCACATTCGGGTCAAGGCGCGGCTGTTTCCGGAGCTATATCCGATCGACGGATTGGGCGATATCGGGAGCGTCCGCGATTTCGACGAAGTGATCACGGCGCGGTTCTGCGGATTCGCAAATGCTGACGACTACTACACGCGCTCGAGCGCGCTGCGGGTGGTTGCCGGAATACGGCGTCCGACTCTGATCCTGACCGCGAAAGACGATCCGTTCATTCCGTTTGCGTCCTTCGGCGACGCAGCGATTGGCGATAATCCCGACATCACGCTGGTGGCCACCGACCACGGCGGGCACTGCGCGTTCATCTCACGGGATCGCCAGAACCGCTTCTGGGCCGAAGCGCAAATCGTGGAATATTGCGGGCGGCAATCAAGGATTTGCCGCAACGGGGATTCGGCACGATGGCTTAGTGGCCTAGGGAACCGTTAGTTCAGCGTGCTTGGGTCCGATTGTTCCGGAGTGGTTTGCTCCAGACCCTCGGCGGTTTCTTTCTC
>Ga0075272_1000069_pt1 | contig 27047 bp, 39 predicted proteins | sample SF_Rice_5C_0N_40_FD_69776 | JGI IMG/M metagenome (GOLD analysis project Ga0075272, IMG submission 69776) | Rice paddy soil microbial communities from Twitchell Island, California, USA - SF_Rice_5C_0N_404 | ecosystem: Environmental > Terrestrial > Soil > Paddy field/soil | place: USA: Twitchell... | reverse complement strand
GGCTCGCACCGGGCAGCCGTTCGACCTCGCTCTGGGGATAACGCGAGCCGGAAACCTGTTCACCACCCATACCCCCGTTGCCGCAGGTTTTGACCGCTTCGCTCCCCAACTCATGGAAAAGTATTTGAAGTCCTATGCCGAACACGAACTTTGGATCTCATTCGACGATCTGCTCGCTCTCGGGAGGCTCGACCGAAATGATTCCTCCGAGTCCTTCAATATGGCCTACCTGGCCGTGCGAGGCAGCGGCGCGGTGAACGGCGTCAGTCAGCTTCACGGCAAGGTTAGCCGCCGGATCTTTCAGGGACTGTTTCCGCGATGGCCGGAGGTTGAGGTGCCAGTCACGCATGTCACGAACGGAGTGCACATGCCCACTTGGGATTCCGCTGAGGCCGACCGCCTATGGGAGACTAGCTGTGGCAAGCGTCGCTGGTATGGGACGACCGAAAATGTCGAAGCTTCCTTCCGAAACGTCAGCGACGCCGAGCTTTGGCAACTTCGGGCCGAAACGCGAAGGTCGCTCGTGGAATACGTTCGCAAGCTGCACGTCCGGCAGATGGCGGGCCGCGGGGCTTCTTCCGAGGAGCTTTCGCAGGCAGCGCAAGTGCTTGATTCCAGCGCGCTGACACTGGGCTTTGCGCGCCGATTCGCAGCGTACAAGCGCCCGAATCTCCTCTTACACGATCCGGAAAGACTCGCGCACATCTTGGCGAGCCGAGACCGCCCCGTCCAGCTCGTTCTGGCGGGGAAAGCTCATCCCCAAGATGGCCAGGGGCAAGCCATGATCCGGCAATGGATCGAGTTCGCCTATCGGCCTGAGGTGCGGCCCCATCTGGTCTTCCTGAGCGACTACGATGTGCTGATGGCGGAGCGTTTGGTCCAAGGGGTGGACGTCTGGGTCAATACTCCGCGACGTCCTTGGGAAGCAAGCGGCACTAGCGGAATGAAAGTGCTTGTCAACGGCGGACTCAATCTGTCCGAACTCGATGGTTGGTGGGCCGAAGCGTATTCACCGGAAGTTGGTTGGGCCATCGGTGACAAGCAAGAGCATGGCGACGATCCCGAGTGGGATGTGGCCGAAGCGAAAGCTCTCTATCGGTTGCTTGAACGAGAGGTAATTCCCGAATTCTACGCGCGCGATGAGCGGGGAATTCCGACGGGATGGGTTGCTCGCATGCGTGCGAGCATGACACGGCTGACGCCGACTTTCTCGACGAACCGCGTGGTCCGTCAATACACCGATCAACATTACATACCGGCCGCTAAGGCGTTCCGCCAGCGTTCTGCGGATCAGGGTTCATTAGGGCGACATTTGCTGAATTTGGGAACTCAACTAGCGAAGGGTTGGTCGAAACTTCGCTTCGGCTTTGGGGCAGTTGAGCAAAACGGCGAACAGTATCTCTTTCTGCTCCAAGTCTTTCTGGGCGACCTTGATCCCGAGAGCGTGAGCGTCGAGTTGTATGCGGAGGGTCGGAACGGAGATCTTCCTGTCAGACACACCATGGATCGTGGTGAGCATCTAGCGGACTCCGTAAATGGGTTCATGTACACCGCCCATACCCCAGCCTCTCGGCCTGGAGCGGATTTCACTGCGCGATTGATCCCCCATCATGAAGCGGCACTAGTGCCGCTGGAGATGCCTTACATCCTTTGGAACGACACGCGTGCCTGGCGATAATGAGACATACCCGGAGGAGCGGAGTACCGCTTCGGAGCAAATCAGTAGCACGCTTGAGTTTCGCCGTTCCCCCAACCGAGGCGCTGCACCACACTATACCTAGTCGCGGAATGAGCAAACCCGTTATTGGCTTGATACGAAAAGCGTTCCGTCGTGTGCGCCGCTTGCTATGAAGCGCGGCAGTTTGGCGTGCGCTTGCCAATGCGCGCCGCTCGCGCTGGCAGTTATGCCCAGCGTGTTCTTTCTGCCTCCGGATTCTGTCTGCTACCGCGCAGTGTCGAGTCACGTGCATAAAATTGTGAAACGCCACACCGATCGGCGATCATCATGCCTTTGAGGGAAAGTCGCATTTTAATTCGTCCTCTGGAAATCAGAGTTTTAAACCTCAATCTGCGACCACGCGGTGTGTGTGCCATCACGTCGAACCGTGACAGAGGCCACTGCAAACCCACCTTTCTTGGCGAGACGTTCGAAATTCAAGGAGAACAAGTTATGTTTGCACGTCGAACCAGAATGCGGTTGAAGACGAACATAGAGAAGGAATTTCGGGTTGCTTACGAGAAGGAAATCATCCCAATTCTGCGACGCCAAGACGGGTTTCTAGAGGAATTGGTTTTGGCAACACCAACGAAAAGTGAAGTACTCGCCATCAGTCTTTGGGAGGAGAAAGAGTTTGCCGACGCGTACCGGCATCATGCGTATCCTGAGGTTGCGAAGATTATCGCGAAATTCGTGAAGGAGGCCCCGGTCGTGGAGGATCTCAATGTGGAATACACGACCTACCAGAAATTGAAAACTCCCGCGGTGATCGTCTAGAGAAGACCTGGAACGCTTTCTATTGCGCAAGCCTGTTCCGCCAGAGATGGTGCGACTGTCCAAGGGGATGAAATGTGAGAATTCTTCTGGCAATTGACGATGCCGAATTTTCTGAGGTGGCTGCGAACACGGTCATTGCGCAAGTGAAGACGAACGGGACAAAGATAAGGCTGCTTCACGTTTTCGAGCCGTTTCCGGTCTTCGGGTGATCTCGGGGATTTGGTTTCGTGGACGGATCGCAGATGTCGCCCGTCTCGTGGAGAAAATTCATAACGTCGATGAGCCGAAATGTCGAGAAGTCCTGGTCGAGCAGAAGTAGAACGTCTCGCCCTTGTAATCGGTTTTCGCCTTCGCTTGGCTCTCGTTGACGTCCATTCCGCATACCGGATCTTTTGCCATGTTCATTCCCTCATTTTCGAATGCTGGATGATGTTCTAGCGATCAGGCTCGTACGCAGCAAGCCACCAACAGGATCCACGGCAATGCGCCAAGAAGATGCGCTTTGTGCTCGGTCCAAAGGAAAAACACCATGATGGATGAGAAACAGGACCAACAGCACACGACTGATCCAATGAGTTGGAGTCGATCGCGATTTTGTGACAGTCTCCACGACTACTTCCTTTCTGCCAGCGCGACCCGTGAGCTGCGCAGGACGGGGTCGCCGACGGCGCCGTCGCGGATTCGAACTGCCTGCTCGATATCGGCGATAAAGATCATTCCATCGCCCTTGTCGCCCGTGCGGCATTCTCTTTGGATGACCTCGGTGAGCCGATTCAGGTCATGATCGGCACATACAATTTCCACTTTGACGATGCGCAAATACGCGTAACGCTTGTACGCATCCTCGAAACGCTGCTCAAAATAATTTGGCTCATAACCGTAGCCAACGGGGTGGATATCAACGATCGTGATACCCGGCGCACCGGCTTCTTCCAGCGCGCTGACAAGGTTGTTCACGGAGCAGCGGCGGACTTACGCCTTGATCTCTTTCACGATGAACCTTTCTTACGGATGCCTGGCAGCACGCATCTCCAAGCGGGCTGGCGCTATGGCACGCTCGCGCCGCCACATCAGGTGCTCGTACGCACTTGACCAGTACAGACCGAAGGTGAACGCAAACATCAACTCTTCCAAACCCGGCTCTCGGCGTGGACCAATGGAAGTCGATCGAGAGGTTAATCGCGAAATCTCACTCTATGTTCGTCGTGTGGGGTCGTCGAACGGAATGGGGGAGTGGCGTAAGGAGAGAAATCAAGATTTGCCGCAGACATCATCTGCGCGAGATATTGCTGATTGAAGATGGCCTAGAACTCCCCGATGTCTATCGGGGTACTAAATGCACGTATAAGAGATACGATCCCACCGATCCCGCACGTGCATTGTGCGACGCCGTAAGCTCGCTGAGAGATCAAATTACCGGACCCACTTAAACCCACACCAAACCAAGTGCCGCAGTCCGGCCCCCGCCCATTTCCGCGTCCCGTAACCCCGCCAAAATCCGAGACCCGCGCCGCCGAAATTCGAGACCTAATCCTTCCGTGCGCAACGTGATCCGAGTCACAGATTTTGCAGAGGCCTTTCATTAGCCTCTCTGCAACGAAATCCTCTCCTGGCGGGGCTTATGTATACAGTTTTCCGAAAACTCGAAACCGGCGACCTTATGCACATCGCCTCGCGGGTCTCGCTCGAAGAGGCATGTGAACTCATCGCAAGGATTAAGTCGTTGTGGAGCGAAGGTGGCGAATACGTTGTGCAAGACGCCGCAGGCAAACAGGTGCTGCCGTTCGATCGCTCCGACATATAACCGCGAGCACCATCACTATCTAAGAACTGAAAAGCCGCCGCTCGGGAGCGGCAAGATTAGCATTTGCACCCTACTCATTCTTAAAGGGGATTGAAAATGGGAAAACTGGAGGGAAAGGTTGCCGTCATCACGGGCGGGGCGAGTGGGATTGGGGAAGCGGCGGTGCGGCTGTTTGTCGAGGAGGGTGCGCGCGTGGTGGTTGCCGACATCCTGGACGAGGCGGGGAAGGCGGTCGCGGGGGCGCTCGGCGAGAACGCTCTTTACGCTCACACCGACGTGACGCAAGAGGCAGAAGTCCAGGCGGCTATCGACCTTGCTGTCGGGCGCTTTGGTCGGCTGGATGCGATTTTCAATAACGCAGGCGCCGGGAAAGACCTGGGTGGCATCGAAGAAATCTCTCTTGTTGATTTCGACTTTCATCTTGCGGTGTTGCTGCGGGGCGTGTTCCTGGGAATGAAGAGCGCCACGCGGGTGATGAAGAGGCAAGGCTCAGGCAGCATCATCAACACGGGTAGCGTGGCGGGCCTGCAGGCAGGATTCGGCAGCCATGCTTACAGCGCGGCGAAGGCGGCGGTGATTCAACTGACGCGCACGGTGGCAATGGAACTCGGCGAGAGCGGCGTGCGTGTCAATTGCATCTGCCCTGGAGCGATCACCACACCGATCTTCGGCCGGGCTTTCGGCCTGGAGGGCGAGCGGTTGAGCAGGTCCCTCGAAATCATGAAGATGGCATTGGCAACGATGCAGCCTATCTGCCGTGCGGGCCTGCCCGAAGACGTCGCCCAGGCGGCGTTGTGGCTGGCTAGCGACGAATCCAGTTTCGTCAACGGCCACGCCTTGGTCGTGGATGGGGGCTTGATCGGGGGCAGGAGGTGGTCTGAGTCGCAACAGCGACGCGAGATGCTGCGCGTCGCCATGCGCGGCCTCGCCGCAGGCAGGTAAAGAGAAGCGCAATCGACTGACCCCTCCGGCAAGTCGGCAGCTCCCCGCAACAGTCATTCACGACGACAGCAGTCTCCACCCCAACCACAACTTCCACAGCGAACTAGAGTTCTCGACCCTGGAAAAGGCCGCCAGAAAGCCGATGTTATTTAGTGTAGCGTCTTAACGTAGGCGACGATCTGCCATAGACGCTGCTCCGGGAGCCCGGACCACGATGGCATGCCATGAGCGAGGTTGCCATTGCGCAACAGCCATTCGAGTTCGCCGGACGTCGCCTTTTGAACGTCGGGCGCGCAGAGGTCGGCGGCATGGGCTCCTCCGCGCGCGTCATCACCATGGCACTCCGCACAATGCTCGCTGTACAGTTTTTCTCCCGCCAGAATCGCTTTCCCATCGCCTCGAAATGGATTCTGTTTCTCGCGCGCACTGGTGGGTGCTCGTGCGATGGCGAGCAGGACGCCGCGTGAATCGTGCCGCCACGCGTGTTTTGAGCGTGCCTCGAGCCCGAGCGAGGTGATCAAGAGCACCGCCGGAACAAGCTGCGCAAATCGTTTCATCGAAACAGCCTCTGCAGACGCGCGCCCGCGTTTGGAATTTCGTACGTGATTCCCCAGCGCAGAATGAAGCGGTGACTATTGCCGTTGAGTCCGAAACCGGGCGAAATGTGGAAACTGGCACCATTCGGAAGCTGCCAGCCGAGAATCGCCGCTCCGTAGTGGGATGTTCCGGACGTGGTGAGATCCCACGTGGTTCCAAGACCCCCGTAGAATTCAGCTCCCACGAAAAAATTCTCAGCGCAGAAATTGCACCAGTGCGAGGACGCGGCAAGGGCCAGCGGCCGGCTGGCGCCCGCGGCATAACCAAACTCGTAAGGATCGTGGCCTAGATTGCGCTCGGCAATGAAATTCTCGGAGACATTCCAACCCTGGAAATCGCTGGAGAGGATCAACTTTCCTTCGAGTTCGTGCTGAATGCCCTGGCGGAGGACCGAATTCAGCACGGCATAATCGGGTTCCGAGTCGGAGCCCACGACTTCGATCATGGATTTGTCCGCTTCGGAAATGTTCTCGTATTCGAAGTACAGGAGCGGATTGATCCAGTGTTCGCGCATGAGCGGACGAAAGCGGTTCTCCCACCGGAAGCCGGTGAAAATCGCACTGTCGCCGAATGTCGACTGGCCGTCTAGGTAGAACTCTGAAGTCCACCACGCCTTCACGCCATATTCCAACTCGGCCGACCCAGCAATGTAATCGTTGCCGCCTCGCTGAGTTCCAAATACCGGGTTGAACTCGATTTCCAAATTTCCGGGCTCTTCGAGATGGTGCGAGTAGGTAACGAAGTAGGGCGGTTCCTGCGCGCCGGCGCGCACAGCAACGACGGGGGCACCAAGGAGCGCGAACAGGATCGTGAGGGCAAGTTCGGATAGGGACGGTCGTGGGAGACGGGCTCTGAGAACCCGGAGCAAGGGCATCTTTCCTTGTCGAAACTGAGTGTCAACTTAGGGGTTCAACATAGTCCAGTTGAAACTCAGTGTCAACAACAGAACTCACGAACGACTCGCAAAGGCGAAACTGCATCAATTGTTAGTCCCAGGACTGGTCTGGACGGAGGTAAAGCATAAGCAAGTGGAGTTCGTATATTCATTTGCCAGATTTCTTCGCCCAGGCGGCCACGTTGAGATGAGCGATCTGACTCGTGCCAGTGTCTTGCCCGCAGAACTCGATAGCCTCCTGGCATGGAGTCTCCTGCATTGCGGACGCTCAACCAATCGAAGCGTACGAGGAGTACTTGCACTCACCCGGCCTGAAGGTGCACGCAGTGGAAAATCACGATGAGGCGCTCGCTGAACTGGTTCGCAATATCCGAAGAAAACTGTTGGGACCCGAGGTTCTTGTGGGATTGAAAAAGCTGGAATTGCCGAACGTTGATATCGCATCGGCCAAGCGGATAAGCGCAGCCGCGCTCGCTGCAGTCGATCAGGGGCAGCTCGGGTACGCGATCATTGCCGCCCGGAAGCCGAATCTCGGCGAGGAGTTCACTGCGAGTGTCTGTGGCTCCGACAAATGGTGGAATCGGCTCCCGTGACCCTCTGCCTTCAGGAGTGGAGGGCTAGTCTCTCGACCTCTTCCCGAAGCGTTTCCGCCGTTGCCGTCATTTCGCGGAGTTCTTGATCCGAGAACTCCACTGCCAATGTCATAGTTACTGACGTTTCGTTTCTTTCGAAACGCGTCAAAGTTTCGCATGGCGTCACCGCCGCCTTCGCAACAGGAACTCATAACGCCTTGTCAAAGACAATTGTCAAAGATAATCTTGACAGAGGCGTGCCTTATAATTAGACTGACTCGTCGGTCTAGACCGGCGGGTCTAGATCGAGTGAAAATCGCAGATGACAAAGCGAACCGACCTAAGCGAGGACCGGAAGAACGAAATCCTGGATGCCGCGCTGGAAGTTTTCAGCGAGACGGGGCTGAGCGACGCCAGCGTCGACGACGTGGTCCGCCGCTCTGGTCTGAGCAAAGGAACTCTCTACTGGTACTTCAAAAGCAAAGACCGGCTTGTCGGCGCGTTAATGAAGCGTTTTTTCGCGCAGGAACTAGAGAAGGTGCGCCAACTGCAGCAGGGGCGAGGCACCGTTCGGGAGCGTCTTTTGCGGTACAGCCGGGAGGTTGTGGCCGTTGTGAAGCGGATGCCTCGGGCGCTGACACTGGAATTTTACGCAGTGGCAGTTCGGCAGAAAACGGTTCGGAAGTTCCTGGGCGAGCTCTACGCGCGCTATTGCTCCGAGTTGGCGGCTGTAGTTCGAGAGGGAATCGACCGCGGCGAGTTCCGCAAGGTAGACACTGCACAGACCGCCGCCGCGATCACTGGCCTGTGCGAGGGCTTAATCCTCCTGTGGGCTCTTGAGCCCAATGTATTCCCGTTTGAGAAGTTCTTCGAAGCCTCTATGCGAACGATGCTCGACGGCATGAAGCCGGAAAGATAGCAGGCAGAGCATTGGCTTCACGAAAGGGCATGGCTTTTTGGACATGCAGCTACAAAGAAGAACAAGGCGCGAAACTGTGCGGAACGTTTTCAGAGCAGCGATCCTGTGGATCATTCTTATAGCCGGTTCGCCCGTTTCATTTGCTCAACAGCCTAATGCAGATCAAATCGTGCGACGGAGCGACCAAGCAGTGCGAGGCAAGACGGAGGAAGGAAGTGTCACGATGACTGTGAAGACGCCCGATTGGCAGCGCACTCTCCAAATGCGCTATTGGGCGCTCAATCCGAATAAGACCTTCATTCGAGTAACGGCGCCGGCCAAAGAAGCGGGCACAGGCACGTTGCGGCTCGGGACCAACATGTGGAACTACCTTCCGTCGGTCGAGCAGACCATCAAGATTCCCCCATCGCTGATGCTTGAATCGTGGATGGGAAGCGATTTCACCAATGACGATTTGGTTCGCGAGAGCAGCATCGTGACGGACTACAGCCACCGGATCGACGGAGAAACGATGGAAGGCGGCGATCCTTGCTATCGAATCGTTTCCACCGCGAAGCCCAACGCACCGGTCGTGTGGGATCGAATCATCTTGTACGTGCGCCAATCGGACGCAATCCCCCGGCGCGAAGAGTATCTCGACAGCAAAGGAAAGGTGCAGAAGGTACTCACTCTTGGCGACATCCGGGAAACAAGCGGAAGACTCTACCCCATGCGCTGGAAGATGATTTCCGTAAACAAACAGGGCCACGAGACCGTGCTTCAGTTCACTAAATTGGCCCTAGACCGCCCAATTCCGAACTCTGTGTTTACTCAGGAGAATCTGCGGCGGCCGTTCTGAGCGGCTCGGAGGAAAATGCTCTTTTTCAGCATGGCGTGGCGAAATGTCTGGCGGAATCGTCGGAGGTCCTTGCTAACGGTGATGGCCATTGGCTTGGGCCTGGCCTTCAACATTTTCCTGAGGGGAGTCACGGATGGCTGGCACGACGAGATGATTGACAACTCGGTTCGCGCTGAGATCGGGCACATCCAAATTCATCGCGCCGGCTACCACGAGGAGCCCTCGATCAACAAGACGTTGCCGGACCCTCCTGAAGTGGAGCGGGCGATCCGCGGGCTTCCGAACCTTCTGGGCTACTCATTCCGCGTAATCGGAAGCGGCCTGGCCAGCACCGCTGAAAACTCGACCGGCGTGGAGATCCTCGGCGTCGATCCGGCGCAGGAGCGCACCGTCACGACCGTTCAGCGGGTGATTGTAAGCGGGCAGTACCTTTCGAGCGGGGTGGGGCGTCCCGTTCTGATTGGAGAGCTTCTGGCAAGGCGGCTGAAGGCATCGCTGGGCGACAAGCTTGTGTTGGTGGTGCAAGCGGCCGACGGCTCGATGGGCGCGCAGTTGTTCCGTGTCACGGGCATCTTTCGCTCGGGTTCGCCAGAACTAGACGGCGGGATCGTCTACATCCTACGCAGCGACGCGCAAGACTTATTCTGGCTCGGCGACCGAGTCACGGAGGCGGTGGTTCTGCTCCGATCGGCCAGAGAAGTGCCAGGGGCTGTCACTGCTTTGCAACGCAACCTTCGCCGCGATGACGCGGAAATCCTGCCTTGGTGGATTGTGGAGCCGTTCATCAAGCAGTTGATTCAGCTGGATGATGCGTTCTTTTATGTCATCGCTCTGATTTTCTTTGTGGTGATTTCGATTGGAATCCTGAACACCCTGATGATGTCGATCTTCGAAAGGACCCGAGAGTTTGGCGTCATGATGGCGCTCGGCACGAAGCCGGGACAGATCGTGCGGTTGGTGCTGGAGGAAGCGTTCGGACTTGGCCTGGTGGGCCTTGGGGTGGGATGCGCTCTGGGATCTGCGGCAACGCTCTTCTTCGCGAAAGAGGGGATCAACCTCGCTTCCGTGAAGGCGGGAGCGGCGGTTACGGGAATTACGTCCAGCGTGGTTTACACCGAACTAACGCAGGTGAACCTGATTTATTCGAGCATCGCCGTGCTGGTCGTAGTGCTTGTCGTCGCGCTCTATCCGGCCGCGCGGGCGTCGCGTTTGAAACCAATTCATGCGATCCGGTATGTGTGAGGAACCATGGCGCTGGTAGAACTCACGAACGTTTCCAAAACGTAACACGACCACGTGGACGTTCACGCGCTGAACAACGTGACGCTCGCCTTGGAAAGAGGGTCGTTTGCGGCCATCACAGGGCCATCCGGGTCTGGAAAAACGACGCTGCTGAACCTGTTGGGCGGGCTCGACCGGCCGGATGCAGGACGGATTCAGATAGCGGGCGTTGAGGTGACCACGACGCCTGCCGACAAGCTCGCCGATTTCCGTTTGCGGCACGTCGGATTCGTTTTTCAGGCGTTCAACCTCCTCCCTGTGCTCAACGTGGTGGAAAATCTCGAATTCACTCCGGCGCTGCAAGGGGTCTCGAAAGTCGAGCGGCGGCGACGCGCGCAAGATCTTCTGAAGGCGGTCGGGCTGGAAGAAATCGGCAGCAAACGGCCCAACGAACTGAGCGGCGGCCAGCAGCAGCGCGTGTCGGTTCTGCGCGCGATCATCACCGAACCCGAACTCGTACTCGCCGACGAGCCGACCGCGAACCTGGACTCCGCAAATGCTTCCCTTTTGTTAGACATGATGGAGCGCTTGAATCGGGAGAAGGGCCTCACCTTCATCTTCTCGACCCATGATCCGCAGGTGATGGAGCGGGCCTTGCGCGTTGTCCGACTGCGAGATGGCGCGGTCATAGCCGACGACACGCAGACCCATCCTGCGATTTCGGTGCGCGCGTGAAATGCGGTGCGTTGCTCGCAGGAGTGCTGCTGTGTGTCGCTCCGGCTCGGGCGCAGGATTCCACTTCAAATTTTCAATATCGTTTCAGCGGTTACTACAGGTCTCTATTCACTGCATCCCACTCGTATTTCACGGGCGACGCCTACGGTGACAGTCTGAACCGCGTGCGGCTGAGCTTTGACGGCGATTGGAAGCACGTTCTTCTCGTTCACGTCGACTACGACAACGAAGCCCATTTCGGAAATCTGATTACGCAACCTGATTTCGCTTTGGTTCGAGAGCGTCAAGACAACGAATACTTCGACGCGCTGCATGTCTTCGTAAACGAGGCGCATGCTTATTGGGACACTTCGCTCTATCGCGGATATATCTTGGTGCGCAACGGGCCGGTCGAGCTGACGGTAGGCCGGCAGCGAATTGCCTGGGGAACCGCTCACTTCTGGAGTCCGGCGGACCTGTTCAATCCCATCAGCCCACTACAAGTGGATGCGGACGAACGGGAAGGGGTGGATGCTGCACAGCTTTCGATACGACTGCCAAGGGATTTCCGCTGGTCGGTTGTCTATGCCCCGCAAGATGGTATAAACCGGTCCGCCGAAGCCACGCGGCTCGCGACGAACGTCCATAACTTCGATCTGACGGCGTTCGCTGGTCGTTTCCGGCAGGATTGGATGGCGGGAGGAACTTTCGCCGGTCAGTGGGGCGGCGCAGGACTTCGCGGGGAATTGACGTACACATGGCGTGCGGACACCGCTGAAGCCAACGCCCTAAGACTGACGTTCGGTTCGGACTACGCCTTGAACGGCAAGCTCTACCTTGTCGGTGAATACTTTTACGACCAGGGTCAACCACCCGGGGTCGCGCCGGGACAACCACCCAATCCTTCCGAACTGCTTCGTTTCACAAACGAAATCTTCACTCTCGACAGACACTTTCTTTCCGGCGGCGTGCGCTATGCCGTTACGCCATTGTTCCACGTCGAAGGCTACACAGTGATCGATGTCCAAGGGCCGGGCGTCTTCTTCTTGCCAATCGCTACATACAGTCTCAGCAATAACGCCGACCTGACAGCGGGCGGACAGCTCTTCGCCGCAACATCGAATGGAGAATTCCAAGACGCACGAAGCCTTTTTTATTTGCAGTTCACCGTCCATTTCTGAGGTCGACCGTAGTTTAGTCTTCGCACCATTCGCTTTTGGCTGCGGTGCCCGTCGATGGAATGCACGTGCAGCGCCTGCTCTTGAAGCAGGTGGCCCACTCAAAACGGCTGTGCCAGCGAAAAGAGGTGTTCTGTTTCCATTTGGCCCAAGGTTTGGGCGCGTAACCACCGACTCCAACGCATCCAACAGCCACTTCGGTTTCGCTGTGTTTTCATCAACTTGGGGAATGTGCTTTCCGCTCGAAATTAAGCCCAAGAGACCAGAGTTCGCCTGCTCCTGTCTTCAGATTATTAGAAGTTTGTTCCCACCTTCGGATCTCGCAGTCAAGAGAGGCTTGAAGCGATATGATTCAGAAGGGCGACCCGCGCCACGCGGGCCGCAGCAAGCCAGCAGATGATGAGGGGTCACCGGCACTGACTGACGCAAAAGATCACTTGCGTCGTCCTGATCCGTACAAGGAGCGAACGAAGATGAAGCCAAAGAACACGATCTGCCTCTGGTTCGCCAAGGAGGCGCATGAGGCCGCACGCTTCTACGCCGCCACCTTTCCGGACAGCAAAGTGACAGCTGTTCACAAGGCGCCAAGCGACTATCCGGGGGGCAAGGAGGGCGATGTACTGACGGTGGAGTTCACCGTTCTGGGCATTCCCTGCCTCGGTCTCAACGGCGGGCCGGCATTCAGCCACAACGAGGCTTTTTCGTTTCAGGTCGCAACAGACAACCAGGAGGAGACGGACCGCTATTGGGAGGCGATCGTCAGCAACGGCGGCAAGGAAAGTCAGTGCGGTTGGTGCAAGGACCGTTGGGGCATTTCTTGGCAGATTACTCCACGCGCGCTAACCGACGCGCTTGCGGCTGGTGGCACTGAGGCAAAGCGCGCCTTCCAAGCCATGATGCCGATGAAGAAGATTGACGTCGCCGCTATCGAGAAAGCCCGGCGGGGCTGATGCCATAACGGTTCCGGGTTACCTCACAGGCTAGAGTCGAGGCGGTGGCAGTCCTGGAAGAGGGTGAAGAAAGCCGCGACGAAGTGAAGAAAGGTGCGCTCGTTTCTCCTGGCTATGCGCAAGATCGTGCACATCGATATGGATGCGTTTTATGCATCCGTTGAACAGAGGGACGATCCGCAACTGCGCGACAAACCCGTTATCGTCGCTTGGCGCGGGAAACGGTCCGTCGTGTGCGCAGCTTCGTATGAAGCGCGGAAGTTTGGCGTGCGTTCCGCCATGCCGACTGTTCGCGCCGAGCAGTTGTGCCCGAACGCGGTTTTTCTACCTCCCGATTTTGTCCGCTACCGCGCTGTTTCGCAGCAGGTACATGAGATTTTGAAACGCCACACCGATGTCATCGAGCCTATATCGCTGGACGAAGAGTACCTCGATGTATCCGAAAACAAGACTGGGCTGCCTACCGCCACTGCGGTGGCACGCGCTATTCGCCAGCAGATTCGGGCGGAGCTGAACCTCACGGCTTCCGCAGGCGTCGGCCCGAATAAGTTTCTCGCTAAGATCGCGTCTGACTGGAAGAAGCCGGATGGCCTCTTCGTTATCCGGCCGGAAAAGGTGGATTCTTTTTTGTTGCCGTTGCCGGTTGGCCGTTTGCCTGGAGTCGGGAAAGTTACAGAGGAGAAACTGAAAAGCGTGGGCATCAATACAGTCGAGGAGTTGCGGAAAGAGGATGTCCCGTCTCTTGAGAGCCATTTCGGTCGCTATGGTGTACGTCTATACGAGCTCGCGCGAGGCGTTGACGACAGTCCGGTAGTTCCCGATCGCATAACGCAATCGATTTCATCGGAAGATACGTTCGAGCAGGATGCCCTGCTCGCCGAACTCGAACCCATGATCCGCAAGCTGGCCGAAAAAACCTGGACGGCTGCGCGGAAGGAATCGCGTATGGCGCGAACAGTCGTACTCAAACTCAAAACCAGCGAGTTCAAGATTCTCACTCGCAGTCACACGCCCGACACGGCACCTGCCTCTTGCGAGGAAGTCACGAATATCGCTCTTGGACTTCGCCGCCGCGTTGAGCTGAACCCGAAGCAGCGGTTTCGGTTGGTCGGAGTCGGCTTGAGCAACTTCCGATATCCCGAAGACTTGGCCGCACAACCCACGCTGTTTGGTTAGAGACTGGTTCTAAACGGTCCATCGGATGTGATGCAGCAGGGGGGCACAGTGAAAGTACAGGAATGCGTAACGAACGTACATCGCCACTCCGGAAGCAAGACGGTGCAAATCCGAATGACTCGTGACGCCGCGACCATTCGCGTGGAAGTCAGAGACGGAGGCAAAGGCATATCTCCAGACCGTTTGGCGGAAATTCAGTCGGGAACAGTGGGCGTCGGTATCATGGGCATGCGGGAACGGCTGCGTCAGTTCCGTGGCGAGATGACCATTGAGTCGGATAGCTCGGGTACTTGGTAACAGCAAACATTCCGGTTCCACAGGAAGTCCGTTCCGCCAACAGCCCCACACGGTTTCAGACGGCGCTCTAACGAATGTCGATGTCAGCCCTGAACGGTTAAGCCTGCGTTCTGCTGGGCGCTGTTTCTATCCATCCGTATTTCGAACGGCGGCTCGAAGCCCGCACCCTGCGCAACACGGGCAGAAGGCTCGGCGCGAGATGCGGCGTCCGGCGTCAGGGGATACGTGACGAAGACGAGGACCGCCGAGGAATTGATCAAGGCGGTCGAGGCGGTGACGAGCGGCGGGACCTACTTTAGCAAGCCGCGCTGAACTCAAGACGGTCCAGCTCATTTGCGCCGGAGAATCGTCATCGTGCTGTCGTCACCCCCAAGGAAAAAAGTGAGTTATTGTCGAGAAACGACTGCCGACGCCCGACGCCGAGCGCCCATCCCGGCGACGAACCCGCCACAAGCGCCGCCGAGCAATTTCAGCCCGTGAGCGATGATGTAGACGAGCGGCTCCGGTTGAGCACGAGTCAAGCCGAGGTACAGCAGCGCGGCAATGACGCCCACTAATGTCCCATGCAAGACAAAACGCGATTTGATCCCACGGCTCACCCAGAGCGCGGCTAGAAAGCACGTCACGAACGATCCCGGCGGAGCGGTCTCGTGCAGGAAGGATTGGCCCAGCCGTGCGCCAAGCGGAACAATGGCCAGAATGAGGACAACTTCAGCGAGCACACCTCCCACTACGATTCTTCCCCAATGCATTCGTGAGCTATTCATCCGACTCCTGTGCCGCGCATGAGAATGCCCTGTAAGAGAGGTTGGAACCAGCGCAAAGTCATGGCGGCTTGCCTTTCTTCCTCCGCTCGCTTTGACTAGGGGCAGCGCCTTCTCGACGCGAATCCGGCTTCCGGCTACCAACGACCGAGGCTCATCGGCCAAGGTCGAGGGATCGCGACGGTCATGAGCACAAAGCCAAGCAGCGCCATGTTCTTCATGAAATTCACCATTTCCGTCATCTTGGCCTGCGGCTCCTGAGTCGCCCAGAAATTGTGCATGGGGAAGGAAACGCCCAAAAGAAAAACCGCCAGCAGAATCGCACCGATTGTCGGGTGATAGCCGAGGAGCAGACTCGCGCCGCCCAGAACGAGCAGGACGCCAGTTCCGGCCACCACGACTCCGGGCATCGGCATGCCTTTGCTCTTGGCGTACTCGGACATCATGCCGAGCTTCGCGAAGTGATTGAAGCCGTTCATGAGGAAAAAGCCGCCCGCAATGATGCGGCCGACGAGGAACACGATATCGAAGATATGGTCTGCATTGTTCATCTTGCCCTCCTTGGAATTCGCGCTGTCTGAAATTCGGTTTCTGGCTTCCCGCTGGAACGAAATATTACACCGGGACGTGCTCTCGTGCTTGGGCGGACACAAGAACTGACGGAGTTGACTCCGCTCGGGCAGGAGCCTAGCATTCCGGTATCCCGCCCTCGTCAGGAGGCCATCATGACGAAAGTTCTCCAATGCAACGACGTGATTCCCGGTTGTTCTTTTGAAATGCGGGGCGACTCGGAAGCCGATGTTCTCAGGAAGGCTGCCGAGCACGCAAAATCGGCGCACAACATGAGAGAGATCCCTGCCGATGTCCTCTCCAAGGTTCGAGGGGCGATCCGGGACAAAGCCGCTCCCGAATTGGAATCAAGAATCCGAGCCAGAGCCTACGAGCTTTACGAGCAGCGCGGGAAGCAGGACGGCCGTGCGCTAGACGATTGGTGTCAGGCGGAAGCGGAGTTGACAGAGCAGAAGCGTCGCCACGCCGCCGCGTAAGCCCGGCACGCTGACTGCATACACGCCTTCCTCGAACGGGTCGCAGGAACGCTGTGAAACGGTGGTGTCACTCGGCTCCGTTGTGCCAAGGGGGTTGCGCCTCACAGTCGCGGCACAGCCGCGAAAAAGGTGGCCGGACGATACGCCGCTACTGCGCCGCAACCACCTTCGCAAAGGCTCCCGCGATCACCGCGTAGCCCGCTGCATTCGGATGAACATCGGGACCGAAGGGCGCGGGCGCTCCCATCCACGTCCACGTCACCGTCAAGAACACGTTCAGAGGAACGCCGAGCGTGGGAATGACGTTGAAATCGCTGATGTGGTACGCACAAGCAACATCCGCAACGGGAACGTGAAACGATTGGTACACCCCCTCCAGCACAGTGTTGAAATCCGTCGTCGCTTGCAGCGATTCGTTCGCCAAGGTCTGCCCTGTGGTTCCGGCGAGCACCCATGCCGCGAGGAACGGATCGTAGTAGTTCATGGCCACGATAGGCGTGTGCGGCCCTGCCGCAGCCCGCAACTGTTCCAGAATGTAAGGCAGATTGCCGCTGAGGCTCGTGGCTCCGTCCGTGAGGCACGTCGTGTCGATGCCAGCCAGACTGATGCAGTGATCCACGTCATTCGCCCCGATGTCGATGGTGACTAACACCACGCGGTGCGTCTTGAGAAAGTCCACCGCCGCCGCAAGCTGGCTGCCTTCGGCATACGTGCATTCGCCGCCGTCCACCATGCTCACCGCCGTCTCGCCCGAGCAACCGAGCTTTTCCAGCGCAAGCCCCGGCACTCGCAACCGAAGCAGCGCGTAGAGATCATCGGCGTAGCCCTGATTCGTAGCCACATCGCCGCTGCCGTTTGGCTGCACGCCAATCGCCAGCGAGTCGCCCACCGCGAGGTAATACGGCCGCTGTCCGCCTGCTTGGCGGACGATGTATACTCCGCCTGCCCGCCCGCGCTAGAGGCGGAGATCAGACGAGGAGGATGCGATGAGGATCAAGCTGTTGCTCAGCATAACGATGTTGGCAGTATTAACCTGCGTTCTCGGAGTCGGGACCTGCTACGCGCAAAAACCGTTCATCGGCACGTGGACCCTCAATGAGGCTAAGTCCAAGCCCGCGCCCGGAACGGGCAAGATCACGAAAGTGATCTACGAGGAGCACGGACAGGACGTTACCGAAATCCGCGAGGGAACGGACGCAAAGGGTCAGCCGGTCCACACCGAGTGGACGGGCAAGTGGGACGGCCATTATTATGCCGCAAAGGGCACCAAGGTAATGGTTGCCTTCACGAAAATCAACGACCGTACAGTCGCGATCAAGGTGAAAAGGGGAGGTAAGATCGTGACTACCGTCCGAATGACTGTCTCGCCCGACGGCAAGACCCGCACAGTCATCGTTCACACGACCAACGCGGCGGGGAAACCAGAACGGTCGGTCTGGGTCTACGACAAGGCATAGCGAGATTGGAACGTTACCGAACGCCGGCCGGTCGCATCGAGGGGCAAGACGAAGATACGGCAGAAATTCTCGTGCGGGATGCGACTGTTTTGCTCAGCCTCGGAATGTACGTTTTCGAATGAAGATTTTCGAGCGGGTTAGCGCATGGTGGCGTTTGCTACGAGTGACCCGCGCCGTGTTCGATACTTTCGACTCAATATTCAAGCCTTTCAGCGCGGCGAACGTGCGAGAGAAGTTCCGAAGCGACGAATTCGTCATCGCATACATGTATGGTGTGATGGCGTGTTTCTTCGACTTCTACGGGGCCGTGGGACACGGACCTCAGCCCGCGCAAATCCTGTTGAAGGCCTACGAGTTTGTTTTCCCCGGCCATGGCAAGGAAGTCGTCGAACTGACCGTCGTTCGAATCAAAGGCAAAGACGAAAGATTTATGCGAGACCTCCGCACCGGCTCAAAAGACGCTGACCAATACCTCAGAACGAAGGGCAAGAGCGGTCTTCCCAGCTTGACAGGCCATCTGACAACCCAATCGTCATAAGCGACTAGCTGGTTCCGCTTTTCTGCCCACGGTGATGTGATGCCCCGACGCGCCGTTCACTTCCTCGATGCTCTCGGTGCGAGCCAGCAATCTCAAGAGTGCCTCCCGCTTCCGGGGAGTGGCGGAGGCAAAATAGCGAGCCGCCTCGAAGCCCTCAGCCACGTTGACAAAGGTGCGCTCCTTTTGACCGGAATACTTCGGGCAAAGTATTGGTCGCGGGAGGCTCTGACGCCCGCGACTAGCGCGGGCTCCTTTCGAGCGCGGAGCTTTACGATCCCTCGTCGCGCTCTTTCGGCAGACTACCTCCGATGAATGCGTCTCGTTTCAAATTCTCTCATGCCGCCGTCTGCGAGAGGAACGGCCGCGTGCTTATAGCGCGCTTCAGAGAGGCTGCCAACGGGAGTGAATTTACCGGCAGACGGGTCGTAGACCTCGGCAGTGCGCCAGACGGTTTTCGACGGACAGTCGCAGGAGCCGCCTCCAACGATCAAAACAGAACCGTCGCGGAGCACGGTCGCCGAGCGCTTGGCTGAGGCCCACCAACTCGTGGCTCGCAAGAAGGCGCGTGCAAAGACAACTGCGCGGCGCAAGCGGCGCTCGTAGGGTCATCCCGCCTAACGCTTTGGTTTCCTCTTGCACGCCGCAAGTCGATCTGCTATAAACTGAACCATATGGTTCAGTATAACGAAACCCGCCTCGACGCTTCGTTCGCCGCACTGTCGGACGCGACCCGGCGCGGCGTGCTGGAGCAACTCAGCCGCGCCGACGCTTCTATCACGGACCTCGCCGGAAAGTTCCATATGACCCTCACGGGCATGAAGAAGCATGTTGCCGTGTTGGAGCGGGCGACGCTCGTCACTACTGAAAAGGCCGGGCGCGTCAGAACCTGCAGGCTTGCCATGCGCGCGCTGGAAGAAGAGGCCGCCTGGATCGAGCGGCACCGCCAACTCTGGAGCGCACGCTTCGACGAGCTGGACAAGATTGTCGAGCACTTAAAATCAAAGGAGAAGGCAGATGCCCGAAGGAAAAGAAGGTAGTCCCGCCGCCATGAACCGCACCGCCGTGGAGCGCAAGTCCGACCGCGAACTCGTCGTGACGCGAACGTTCGATGCCCCGGCGCACATCGTCTTCGAAGCGTGGAGCAAACCAGAATTATTCAAGCGTTGGTGGGTTCCGAAGTCGGCGGGCATGTCGCTGGTCTCATGCGACATGGATGTGCGCACCGGGGGCGGGTATCGCCTCGTGTTCCGCCATCCGGCCTTCGACCAACCGATGGCGTTCTTCGGCACGTACAAAGAAGTGACGCCACACAAGCGCATCGTCTGGACGAACGAAGAGAGCGATCAGGGCGCAGTGACCACGGTGACATTCGAAGAAAATGCCGGCAAGACGCTGGTCACCTTTCACGAACTCTACCCCACAACAGCGGCCCTCGAGGAAGCCCTCGCCGGTTCGGCGGAAGGCCTGCCCGAACAGTTCGCGCAGCTGGATGAGTTGCTCGCAGGCAGGTCGTGACACACTGCGACCCACGGCGCATGGAAGGGATGACGATGACACACACGAGACGCGATTTCCTGAAGACTGCCACAGCCACCGCAGTGCTGACTGCGGCCCTTCCCGTTCAAGCCAAGGAGACGCCCACTATGTCAAAAGAGAATTTTGCCGACGTCAACGGCCAGCATATCTTTTACAGCGTGCATGGCGCCGGCAAGCCGCTCATTCTTCTTCACGGGGGGCATCGACCCAGACAGCTTCGGGAGCAATCTGGCCGAACTGGCCAAGGGCCGACAGGTGATCGCTGTCCATCTCCAGGCGCATGGGCGCACGCCAGGCACCGACAGGCCACTGCGCTGTGAAACGATGGGCGACGACGTTGCCGTTCTGATCGGCCATCTGAAGCTTGGCAAGGCCGACGTAATGGGCTACTCGCTGGGATCCTTCGTCGCGCTGCAGACCGCCATCCGCCATCCGGACGTGGTCAACCGGCTCGTGCTCCTAGCCGCGAGGATGAGGCAAGGCGACGCTTATCCGGAGGTGCTGGCGGCCCTCAAGCAATTGGAGGCCAACGCTGCAATGCTCGGCGGTAGCGTCAAGGCATCGCCGTTAGGGCAGGCCTATCCCGATGTCGATTGGACGAACCTCCTCAGGAAGGTCGCTGACGGTCGCTTTGTTTCTTTCGTCATCGACGAGACTCGCCCGTGTCCGTCGCGAACCTGCGATCGGACGCGAGTATCGCTTGCTTCGCGGACATGAGTGCGACAATCGGCGTCATGGATTCTTCTTATCTGCGATAAGGATAGGGCCTCCCGCGCGGCATTCCGCCCCTTTCCCCCGTCTCCAAACCCCGCTAAAAACTAGCCCTCCGCCCCCGCCGCTTTCCGTTTGAACGGGATCACCACGGACCTCCGGCTATCAACACGAGCGAGAACCGACTGGCTCGCCCGGCTATAGACGAAGTACCGTTCAGGCTTGGCCTCGGCGAGTTCTCGCATCCGTTGGCATGCCTCTTCAAGACCGAAAACGACTTCCAGGCGTTCTGCGTTTGCGTCGAAGGGTCCTTGGAAAATATCCAACATCGGCTCGTCCATGTCGCCCCCTCCCCGTGTGTCGGGGGAAGAAGCAATCGCAGAGCCGAAAAATCCGATTGAGACCAAAGCACTTACCGATTGGCTCGGATGAGGCGTTACCTAACGGGGTCGTCAGGGAGTCATCGCTTCGTTACGCCGGAGCGCCGATACTGGCCATTTCCGCGTCCCACAACCCCGTCAAAATCCGACGCCTAAGCCGCCGAAATTCGAGACCTAGCCCTCTCGGTTGCCTGGCTACGCGCTAATGTTTCCTCGGTCGCTGATTCCACCTCAACAAGGCCCAACATGCGACGATATCCTACAACACCACGACAAAGACGATGGCCAGCAGGAGGCCTAGCATAAGGGAGGACCTCCTTTCGCGGTGGCCGGAATTTCAACGTCACCCCGATATGCCCGTTTGTGGGTCCGCCTCAGAAGAGCGGAGATTACTTTGCGTTTTGCTATGCGGCCGTGGCTTTCACGCGCTTGGCAGGGAATGCAGTTATCGAGCCGTCCGCGTGGACGACTTCGTGCGTGCGACGATTGACCGCGACGACCTCGCCCGAAGACAGGTTCGCGTAATACGCGAGCGTGCGCTGCAGGTTTTCCCATCCGGACACGCAGCCGATCCACACCGGGTCGTCACCGGAGAGCCTCACGAAAATCTCGTATTCGGCGCCCATGGTATTCCCCTCGGCACCGGTTCACGCAGGATTGCCGTCCAACTGCGAAAGGCAACTCATATCACAAGACACCGTGCCCGCAAGGAGGAAGGGGCAATCGATGACGACCCACGGCGTCGAGCGGCCCTCCCGCGTTTGCCATCTCGCAACCGTGATGCTGGCTAACTCTTTGCGGTGAGGGCAGAAAACGGAACTGATCCGAGAGTTGCAGGATTCAACGAGGCTGTTAGCGGCTTGACGGTCGGGCACGTTGCACCTCCGACCAAATCCTGTCCGAAATCTCCCAGCGCCAGCAGGGATAGTCAGAGCTTTCCGCCACTGCACGTCACTGCGTGCCGAATGTCAGTGACAGAGGCTACGGGTCACTGCAATCGACGTCACTCTCGGCACAGGACACGAAGTCAATGGCGCGAAGACCCGACGCGGCAGCTCGGTTTGACGTCAACATCGGGCCGCGTGGCACCGGCGAAATCGAGTCCGGACGCTATCCCTCCAAAGAAAAGACAGGGAGCGGGCAGCGCCCCGCTCCCATGGGGGCGGAGAGCCTACTTCGGACTCACGGTTTCGCAGCAGCGGCTGCAACTTGTTCGAGAACAGGTGCTGCGTGGCTGGCATCGGAGACGCCGATGAACACGAGTGGCGCATTCGTGGTAGGCTCGAAGCCGCAGTATGCATAATTGATGTTGATCCTGGCATCGCCTAAGCGCGAAGCGATCCGCGCGAGCTCTCCAGGTCTGTGCGGGAGTTTCACTTGTACGACCTCAGTCTCAGCGCATGCGAACCCCTCGGCGTCGAGTACCGACTTGGCTGCCGATGGATTATCGATGACGAATCGGGTGACGCTTTTCCCTCCGACCGGGAACGAATGAAACGCAAGGATGTTTATATTACGATGGGCGAGCGCACTGCAGACCTTTCCGAGGGTGCCGGGCCGATCGTCGATCAACATGGTGAGTTCTTTGACGATAGGCATGGTGTGGACCTCCTTTGCCTCGCCGAAAGTGCAGGACGCAGTTTCGGTTGCTGGCCCGATCATACGCCCCGACTTCCGTGCGCTCAAGCCCGTCGCGAGAAGCTCGCAGTAGGCCGAGCGTCGTTGCTGGCAGCTCCGTCGGTTCCGTTCCACCGATCGCGCTCAGATTTCAATATTCTTCACCGCCGAATGACTTCCGAAGAAGGCTTGGTGTATCGGGTTTCGAGAATTAATCCGAGGACACGGCGTGCATCCTCCTGTCCCGCAGGAGATAGACAACCCGTCGTTGTGGTGGTAGTGTCGCAGCTAACGGCAATCGTCCCCGAGCCGCACATCCTTGTCCTGGAGGAGTGCCGGCGATGGACCGTGAATACGACATTTTCGAGCAACTTCCCGACGGCGCTGTCTTGTGGCGAGGGTTGGTTCATGGGCAAGAGAGCGCACGCGCGCGACTCGACGAGTTGGCTAGCAGGTCGAAAAACGAGTTCTTCGCGATCCACACGCCGACAAAGGACATCGTTGCGCGCGTGAATACTTCCACGGACCGATAGAAGTCAAACGCTGACGATGGACGGGGCTCCTCGATTTCAAGCTGTCGCAGAGTCTGCACAATTTCGCCCGGTCGCCCTTCGCAACGAAAGCCTCTATGCCGGCCGAACGAGCCGCTTTCGCAATCGCCTCGCTCGCATGGGAAGTGAACATCAGCAGGTGTATGTGAGGGACAGACTTCTTCATTTGGAGGGCGGCATCGATGCCATTCATCACCGGCATCGAAAAATCGAGCAGAACGACGTCGGGTTTCAATCGGGCCGCGGCAGAAACTCCCTCCGCTCCGTTCGACGCCTCACCGCAAACGCGCCAGTCGTGTTCCGTGTTGATTGTCCACCGCAGGGCTCTCCGCATCGGAGCGCTGTCATCGACGAGCAGAATTCTTCGTTGCATTACGACTTTAGAGTGCGCTGGGTGGGTCTCTTTATCGAAAGTTTCCCAGAGAGGCATGGCCGAAGCTATAGGCTGTTCGCCGTAAAAGCTGATCGACTATCTGTGGGACGCTTCCTGTATCCTTTGCGCCGGGTCGGACGACCCGAGGCATTGTGCTGTATTCCACCGTAGAAGAAGGCGCTCGTGAGTACAGCTTGTTCCCTACAGAACTCCGGAGAACGATTATTGCCTGAGAGATGGTTTTCGGTACGATCTGAATAAGAGTATGGAAAGGTGAGGTGCCAATGATCGGCTCGCAGACATCCCCGTCGCGGGTGCGGAGTTTGGACGAGGCAGTGAATATCGCGCGGTTCGCCAACGCGGTTGTCTGGGCGATTGTCGTTGAGGAGAGTCCATCGTTTCATACGGGGATCCGCAATTCATTGGTCTACAAAGTGTTTCCTGATGGCAGTATCGAAGAGAACGGACTTCGACCCGCTGCTTGAGCGCAACTTTGCGGGAGTCTCCAGAGATTTTCCCGCGATATCCCCAGCGAGCTTTACTTCATAGATGGTTCAACGCAAAAAAAACCTCCCAATCCAACGCACAAGATCGACGGCGCCTGCCATCACGGTCAGGACGACAGCAGTCCACAATAAATGATCCACGAGCGCCCAGCGCTCGACCGACCTCTCCGAGGCTTCTGCCGCTGCCGACATCTCTTTGCGAGGGTGCTTCGCTTCACGGATCACGCGTATGCGTTCGTCGATGATCATGACGCATTACTTGCCGAGGACAACCGCCTCATGTGAGCCGAGGGGCGAGAGTTGCATGCGTGTGTTTGAGTTCGACGCGGAATGACCGCTTCTCTCGCGTGATCGCGACCTTGTCTTCCCGCGCAAGCCAACCGATCGCCCAGTCGAAAACCGGCGTCTTAGCCTTCACCGTGCTCTTGAGTCGTGCGAGAGACAACTCGCCTTTCCCGTTCAGCGCGTGCCAGATTTCCCCGGCAGCGTTGCCAATCTCATCGTGCATCGTTCGTCTTCCTTTCGGACGGAATCTCGGCGCAAAGCGAGAAGAAAAGGGGGAGCAGGTCTGCGCCCGCTCCCCCGGAACAAACTGACCACCCGTGCGCTATTTCGCAGCGCGCTTCGCCTTCGCGAACTCGCCGATTATTCCGAGTTGCTGGTACATCCCGAGGGCATCCCAGTTGGACCAACTTTCCACGATTTTCCCGCCAAGCAGCCGGCAAACGACTATTCCCGTCAGCATGATCTGTTTGTTTGTAGGCGGATTGTCCAAGAGCTTGCCTTTGTGCGTGCCGTTCACGGTCCAACGGGTGGCAACAGTGTCTCCCTCCGCGATCATTTGCTCGATGGTGAATCGGGCATCGGGGAAAGCGGTCGTGTAAAGGTCGAAAACCTTCTGCTCACCCTCCGGGCCCTTTCCGAATTCTGGCGTGTTGGGATCGTGATGGACGCAGCTTGGAGCGAATAGCTCATCCGCTACGGCTCGCTCGCGATTGTTCCAAAAATTGAACAGACGACGGACTACCATTTTGTTCTCTTCTGACATGGTGTGTACTCCTTTCTTGTCGGATTGCGGAGACTCAGTTCTCGTTCAACGAGATTGCGTTTGCTGTGTGGGAGGTGGATCGACGAGTTGAGGATGCGATGGCCGATTGTGGTTCCTGAAAAATGCGGTTGTCAACGGGAATCGACGCCTGCCTTGGCGTCCCTGTGGAAATCTAGCTCGCAACGCAGCGGATAGCCGCGACTGCAAAGAGCGGGAACACTCCGCCGCTTGATCCGCCTCGCACTCCGGATGCGCCTGCGGCGAAAAAGAATAAAGTCGCGTCGGCCAGGTATATAATCGGCTGAGTCCGAACGCCGAGAGCCCGAAAAATCCAGGCTTAACCACGGGGAGGAGATTATGCGCAACACCCTGATGGCGGTCGTGCTGATCGTGAGCGTTGTCACGGGGGTTTGGACCGTTGTGGCCCGCGCCCAAGGTGATCCGAGCTTTTCCATCACTCCCTTGTTGTTGTCCTTCGGCAGCAGCGAGCCAGAGATCGCGTCCAACGGCTCTTTCATGGCGATCACGTCGTTGTCGTGGCTGCTCCCCAACGGCACGCAGCTGTGGACGGGCGATTTTGGAGCTACGCCGAGCCTGCAAGGTACGATCGACAGTGCCCTCAAGAAGGCGGGTTTCGCCGTCGTATTTGGCGGTGGCGATGCCAGCGTGAACCTCGGTTCGACGGGCACGCTGCACGCAACGACGATCGTTATCCCAATTAACAGACCGTTTCGCGCAGCGCAGATCTCGGTTGCGGCCATCCGATGCGCGGACCCCGCTTCTGCCGATTTCAGCGTGAATAGTTGTACCGCGCGGATCATCGATTTGGCCGGTAATGATCGCCCCTGGGTCACCTCGGACGGAGCGCAAGTATACATTTCCTACCACGATGCAGTGGACGCCGGCCTGATTCGTGTGCAGCGCTCCGATGACGACGGCTTTACTTGGACCCGGGTGGGCGATGCGATCACGGCTGCTGGGCCGACGACCGGAAGCGCCACGTTCAACAATATAGCGGGGCCAATTGCCGCCGATCCGCTTAGCCATAACTTGTATCAGGTCTTTGCCTCCGGCGAGGTGGGCATCCTCAAAGCTAAGACGGCTGACTGGAACAAGATTCTTGTGTCTCACAGTTCGGACGCCGGCATGCATTGGACGCCGGTTCTCGTCTTTGCGGGGCCGCTGCTGAGCACGAACGCGAATGTATTCCCCGCGATAGCAGTTGATCCCACGGACGGCAATGTCTACGCCACCTGGTCGAACGCGAGCGACGCGGGAACCAGTGTGTATTTTTCGTATTCGGCCAACGCGGGCGCGAGCTGGTCTAGGCCGGTTACCGTAAACACTGCCCCGGCGAACACGGCAATTTTCCCCTGGATCGCTGCCCAGGCTGGCACCATTGACGTGGTCTATTACGGCACGACTGGAGCGAACACTACGGGTGCGATTTGGAATGTTTATTTGGCGCAGACCACGAACAACGGCGCAAGCTTTTCGCAGAGCCAGGTTAACGCTAGCCCGAACCATGCAGGCGTTATATGTACCCAGGGGGTAGCCTGTGCACCGGGCACACGCAACCTGCTTGACCTGTTCGAAGTGGGGATTGATCCTCTCAACGGTTTGGCCGCCGTCGTATACACCGACGATACGCTGACCAAAGACAACCAAGGAAATCCGTTACCCCAGACGGTTTTGGCACAACAACAGTAACAGGAGAGTTCTACGAGGGCCGCCGGGATGTCGCTGTGGATGGTTGACGAAACCCGCCCATCTCCGCGTCCGAGAACCCCACTAAAAATTAGCCCTGGCCCCCCCGCCGCTTTCCGTTTGAACGGGATCACCACGGACCTCCGGCTATCAACACGAGCGAGAACCGACTGGCTCGCCCGGCTATAGACGAAGTACCGTTCAGGCTTGGCCTCG
>Ga0075272_1000068_pt1 | contig 27230 bp, 28 predicted proteins | sample SF_Rice_5C_0N_40_FD_69776 | JGI IMG/M metagenome (GOLD analysis project Ga0075272, IMG submission 69776) | Rice paddy soil microbial communities from Twitchell Island, California, USA - SF_Rice_5C_0N_404 | ecosystem: Environmental > Terrestrial > Soil > Paddy field/soil | place: USA: Twitchell... | reverse complement strand
GATCCTCGCGCCGCCGGGGGAGGCCACCGTCCCGCGCATCGCCGACCGCCTGCGCGACGCGGGCCTGCGCGAGGCCATCCCCGCCGTCGGCGCGCTGGCTCGACACATTCGCATGACGCGCGGGGAGACCCAACTCGACCGCGATCTGCGCGACGCGGGCGACAGCGCGGCGCTGTGGTCGGCACGCTACTTCGGCGGGGAGGCCGAGTACAGGCGCATGGCCGCGCGCATGCGGCAAGGCCGCGGCGAGCCGGACATCGGCGATCGTGATGCGTGGATCAAGGAGATTGTGGAGGAGACGAAGGCCGAGATCGCGGCGACGCGGCAGCGCCGTGGCGAGGCGGCGCCGTTCACGCAGTTGCTGCACGAGAGGCATCGGCGCGACCTCGCCACGGCCATCGACCCCGGCGAAGTGCTGGGCCGCGGATGGGGGTACGCGTCGGACACCTTCCGGGTGGAGGTGGCCGACCAGTGGCGCGACTGGAAGTCCGAGGTGCAGCTGTCGTGGGAGCGCGCGCACTTCTCGTGGTCGGCGCCGGTGGACACGAGCGAGCGGTTCCTCGTGGTGGCGATCGCGATCGTCGGCGGCGCGGCCACCGTGGGCGTGGCCCTGTTCGGCTTCTCGATCGGCGTCGGGCTGACGTTCCTTGCCACCATCGGCGTAGCGCTGATCGGGCCGATCCTGCTCTTCATGAGCCTGTTCTTCCTGCCGATCTTCGAGATGGTCATCGACGCCGCCGTGAACAACGTGCTGAACACCGTGCAGACGCAGACGCGCTACCACGACTTCTTCACGCCGAAGATTCTCATCTTCCTCGATCTCGTGGCGCAGTCGTTCACGGACGGCTACCAGCTGGCCGACCTCCAGACGGCGCTCTCCGACGTGGGCGACAGCCTGCTGCAAGACCTGAACTGGATTGCGGCGTTCCAAATCCGGCGGGTTATGTGCCGCTGGCCGCTGCCCGCGCCGCCCTACACGTGCCCGCCGCTGCCCCTCGTGGACGACAAGGGCGAGATGATCGGCACGGTGTGGGACTGGTTCACGGACATCATCTTCTTCAATCAGGACGCTACGTGCGCTTCGTACGACGACTGCATCGGCCACGGGCGGTGCCGCTGCTCGATCAACCCCGCCGACTCGAACGAGTGGCGGCAGCGCGACGGCACGCCGGACGTCCCGTGCATCGACGGCTCGCTGAACGCCGTGGGCAAGTGCACGAGCTGGCCGCTGCTGCCGGAAGGGCTGTACCTGCCGAGCATCCAACTCCAGATCAACATCGACCCGCAGTGCGAGGCCGAGTACGGGTACAGCATCAGCAAGATCAGGTACTTCGACGGGCCGGAGTTCCAGAAGTACTTCACGACGCCGGGCGCGCAGAAGTGGCGGTACTTTTTCACGGCGGAGTTCTTCAACAACCTCTGGGGCGGGTTCTCGATCTGGGTGGCCAGCGCGCGGTTCCTGCTGCGCCGCATCATTTACGGCGCAACCATCAGCTGGTCGGGCCTCGCCTTCTTCATCGTGGGCGCGCTCTTCTTCGTGCCGGGGCTGGCCGTGGTGGGCATTCCCATCCTCACGTTCGCCGCCAACTCGCTGACGCCCTTCCTCAACAACGTCGGCACATGGCTGATCGACTTCAGCTCCGCGCACACCGGCACGGTGCTGGTCGGCCCGCTGTTCAGCCACGCGCTGCTCTGGGCGCGCTTCCCGAACTACGCGGCGTACCCGCCGTTCGGCAAGCCCGAGGCCGGCGACTGGCTGTGCTTCATCGCCGACCTCCCGTCCACGCTGATCGTCACCGGCTTGATCATCATCTTGATTCCGTTCGTCTTCGGTGCAGCGCTCTTCGCCATTTGGGCTCTCTTCTTCACGCTCGACGTGCTGCTCTTCCCGGTGTGGTACGCGATCTACATCCTCAGCCTCGTCATCCACACCACCATTCTCGCCCGGCGCAACATCATCAACCTCGCGCCGGGAGCCACGCGCTTCCTCACCGGCGCCACACGCTTCGTCGGCGGGTCGATGCCGCGGGCCGTGTTCCGCGTGCGGGCCGACACGCCCATGCCGCCGCACGTTGCTGCGCGGCTGCCGCCGTCGGCGTTCGTGGCGGGGGCGCACCCTGTGCTGAGCGAGTTCGGCATCACGCCGCACTCGCGCCCGGCACGCGTGGGCGACATGATGGTGGTGCGCCGCACGGAGGCCGACGAGCGCCGCGTGCTGCCGTGGACGACGGCGGTGCTCCGCGCCTGCCAAGCCGTGGCCGAGTCGGCGACGGTGCACGGCGCGCTCACGCCGATGTTCTTCTGGCAGGTGTTCCGCCGCCGCCCGACGCTCGTGCGCGCCAGCAAGGGGCCCGAGCAGCCGGAGCTGTCGAAGACGCACCGGCCCGTGGTCATGGATCACTCGGTCGATCCGGCACATTACCGGACCTTCCCATGGGTGCGGTTCGTGCCGTCCGGCTGCGGCACGGGCCTCGACGGCTCGCCGCACCACGCCGTGATCCTCGACGAGACGTACCACCAGAAGCGGCCGTACGACCACCGCGACTATGAGTACTTCGCGCACGGCGAGTAAAGGTGTTTATGACGTCAGGACGCGCTGGATGCGTCGGCGGTGCCCGACGCGCAGGTCCATCGCCGCCAGAGGGCCGGCGCCGTGCGCCGCGTAGTCGTGGAAGTCGCGCACATGGAGCGCGCCGCGCCGCAACGGCTCGATGAGGTACCCGGCATTCTCCTGGTACGTCAGCCACAGCAGAAGGTCTTCGTGGTCCCATTCAAGCGGGCGCTTGGCGCGCACAAGCTCCTCGGCCGTGCGCGGGCAGGCAGCCAGCAGCCGACGCAGCGCCTCCCGCACGCGGATGCTCACGCCGACGGTCCACGAGGGATGCGCGAGGGGACACGTGCTGCGCACGATGTCTGCACCCGAGAGCCCGTATGGAACGAGAGGGCTGTGCGTCAGGTCGGCCAGCCAGGCGTCGACGTGGTCGGGCGTCCAGAGTGCGAGGTAGCGCGGCGGCATGTACAATGGCAGCGTTCAAGCTAGACTTTCTTTTTTTGAAAAAGCCTGCGGAATATACGATGAAATTTGCCGAGCTTCTCCTCCGGCGGCGCCGGCGACGAACGCGCATCATCGTCGGACGCCAGCTCCAGCGACGGCGTGCTCTCGCTCGTGCGCGATGAGGACAGCGCCGGGCGGTCGGCCGCGGTGCGCATCCATGGCGAGGTGCGCACCTCGACGATGGACGGCCGGTGGTCGGCCTCGTACGTGAGCATCGAGCGCACGGCCTCGCGGAACTCCGCGGACAGCGGGATATCGTCGGCGAAGGCCACGCCGGCCACCCCGCGGACGTAGGAGCGCGCCTCTGCGTACATGGCCTCTATCATGAGGTCCGGGCGCCCGGGCTTAGGGGCAAAGGGGAACCTACCTGAGGCACACAGGTAGGCGAACACCCCGAGCGACCAGATGTCGCTGGCAAGGGGATCGTAGCGGTCACCCGCAAGGATTTCTGGGGGCGTGTACCCTACCGTGCCCACGGGCAGCCGCCCCGTCCGGCACGTACACGCGAACTCCCAGTCGGCGAGAAAGACCTGGCCACACATGTCGAGCATGACATTTTCGGCCTTGACGTCGCGGTGGGCGATGCCCATCATGTGCGCGTCCAACAAAATCTCGGTGAGCTGGGTCATGACCATGAGCAGTTCCGGCTCGCCGATGCGCGGCCGCTCGAAGCGCCGTGTCAGGTCGACGATGAACCGGCTGCGCGGCGAGATGCGGTAGCAGAAGGCGTTGCGCACCAGGTGGACGGGGGCGTCGTCGCTGACTTCCAGCAGCGCCGACTTGGCCTTCGGCAGCAGCTGCCCCGCCGGGCCGTACACCGTGTTCACGGCGCCGGACACGATGGCCCACTCCAGCACGTCGGCGCCGTCAATGGCCTCGGTGACGATGCACTCGCTGTCGGTGCAGATGACGTACTCGATCAAGTAGGGCACGCCGGGCACGGACAGCAAGTGCTTCCACAAAATGTAGGCCTCCTGTCGCGCCCAGTGCATCTCGTTCTGCACGCATGTCTGCTTGATGAACACGTGCATGCGCGGCGGATGCGTGCGCGCGCTCGTGCCCACGGTCTTGCCTTTGCGAAACGCGTGCTCCGTCACCACCCACTGGGATTTGTATACGCCGCCCAGCGTCGGCTCGAACGGCGCGCGGAGCTCGCGCACGGGCATACCCGCCTCGCGCGCGCGGTCGAAGGCCTCCTCGCGGGTGTGGCCCGAGGGAGTGTACTCCATCCGGGCGTGCCGTCATTCGAAAAAACAAAACCTCTAATCGCTTCTAGGGGCCGATTCGTCACCCGAGCACGGAGACGACGATGCCGCCCTGACGCACCGTCTGAATCTGGTCGGCGAACGTGTCCGCGTGGCCCTGGCGCACGCCGCGGATGATCTGCGCGTCGCTCGGCGTCATGAACCGCGCCAGCGCGTCCTCGCCCGGCTGCATCACGTACTCGCCGCTGGGGGTGCGGTGGAACGTCGTGGCGCGCGGCGACGCGTACGGCATGGTGCCGACGTCGTAGAAGAGCGGCTTCTCGTTGACCGTGATCTCCTGCGGGTAGATCTGGTTCAGGTCGAAGTACTCCGTGATACGCGGCGCGGCGCCGTAGTGGTAGAAGCCCATGCCGCGCGTGTTGGCGCGCGGGTCGCGCGTCGCGCCCACAGGAAACACGCCCATTGGGTGCATCACCTGCGGCAGGAACGACGTCTCTCCGGGCGCCAGCGGCACGGCCAGCAAGCTCTGCCCGGGCTGCTGCTCGTGCGTCAGGAACTCGCAGTTGTCGCCATCGATGATGCGCGTGATCAGGCCGCCCAGCGCGGGCGCGGTGCGGTTCGGGTGCCTGACCATGGCGCCGGCGCGGAACGTCGCGTTGTACGAGCCCGTGCGCCGCGCGTTGTCCTCCTGTATCGTGATCATCGGCCGGCCGACGTGCATGTTGCCGAGCCCGTTGCCGCCGTGCACGACGATCATGGTGGCCGTGTCCACGGTCATGGCCAGCCGGAACACGCAGATGTCCACCGGGATGTACTGGCCGACCTTGTACGCCTTGAGCATCTCGCCGACGTCGCGGCACCGCTGGCCGCACACGACGAGGAACGCCCACGTCAGCATCTCGTTGGTCAACGTCTTGGCGTAGTCGGTGCGCGCCCTCGCCGCCGACGACCGGATGTGGCTAGCACTGACCTCGTACGGCCGCTCGCCGGCGATCAAAGGCGTGCGATCGCGCGAAGGGAGCAGCGTGCCGACGTACATGGCCGCGCCAGTGGCCGGCGCGGCGCCGCCGCTCTGCCCGGCGCGGCTGCGCTTGAGCCTGCCCTGCACGAAGATCGGCGCCGACGCCGACGGCATCTGGCCGGCGACACGGGCCGCGTCGGCGCCGCCGACGGTCAGTTCGGGCGGGGCGTTCAGAGCGGGATCTGCCTGCTGCGTCGGGGACAGCGTGGCCCCCGTCCACACGCCGTTGATCAGCAGCTCGTTGGGAAGCGCGAAGTACAGGTCGAAGGCTGCCGAGCCCTTGCCGGCCCTCTTCGGGATGACCAAGCTGTTCTCGCCGGCGGCCACCACCAGGTCCTCCGCGCGCGCCCAGAACTGCACCACGTCGCGCACCTCGCGGGCAAACGTCGGGTCGATCGCGCGCCACGCCGTCGAGCTCGCGTCGTTACCGTACGCGAATTGCAGCAGGCCGTTGAACGAGCCGAAGTACGCCGGCACTACCATGCCGGCACGCGGGCGCGGGAACACGGGAACGCCGAACGACCCCTGGCCGCCCGCGGCGGCGAGATCCGTGGCGTAATCCCCGGTGGCCAGCTGCTGCGAGAAGACCTCCATGACGCGCTTGGTCTTGCGGAAGGCCTCACACAGTTTCTCGCTGCCGCAGTCGTCGGCGATGCGCGCCAGCAGCGTCTTGGCGGCGAGCAGAATGTGCTCGTTCGGCACGAGCTTGTCGTCGGTCATCAGCCACACGTCGGCAGCGTGCACGCCGGCGTCAAGGTTCCCGGACGGCTGCTCGAGGTGGTACCAGAAGTACGGCGCGGCCGGACGACGCGGGTCGAGGACGCTCTTGGATGTGCCGGCGTCGGGCTCCCAGGCCTTGACCGCATCAACGGCGTGCGTGAGCAGCGTGCCGAACGGAACCTCGACGTAGCGGTTCGTCGAGAAGTCGAAGGTGATGTACGACTTCAGGTTCGCGCGGTAGCGCCGCTCGGGGTCGACGTTCTGCACGCCGTCGTACACGTTGTCCGGCGTCTCGGCGTACGCCACGATGGCGTAGTTGCTCAGCGTGCGCATGGTCAGCAGCGAGTCCATGGGCGAGAGCTCGTACGCCTGGTTGTCGGCGTCAAGGTCGTGGCCGCTCGGCGTCGGCGTGCTCCAGAAGCGCAGCTTGCCGAACGCGGCGTCCGGCTGCGCGCCCTCGTTGACGGCGACCGCCTGCACGTCGGCGAGGCCCTTGCCCAGCGAGAAGCCCTCCAAGGCGCCGAGGCGCTTGCCGGCCTCCGTCATGTACGGCGCGATGGTCGGCGAGTAGATGACGTCGCAGACGGCGCCGGGCTGGCCGGAGGCCGCCAGCACCTGCGTGCGCAGCTTCTCGCACATCATGACGAAGTTCTGCTCGTCCTTCTGGATGCCGCCGACGATCTGCGCCTCCTCCAGCGCGGCGCGCACGACGTCCGTGGCCGGGCCGACCCCAAAGTTGCGCGAGAAGTAGTCCGAGCGGACGGACGCGTCGGCCACGGCCTGCAGGGCGAGGATCGAGGTGGTGTCGCGCGCGCAGTTGGCCAGCACCTGCAAGCGGTTGTACAGGTCCTGGGCGCCCTCGCGCTCGCGCGTGGCCTGCGTTTCGAAGGACACGGAGAGGCCGTACATGCGCATCTGCATGCGCTGCCGGCGGGTGAAGAAGCGTAGCAGCGGCGGCACAGCGCGCTCGGAAATCTCCGTGTAGAAGCTGCGGTCGAAGATGGTCTCGGCGATCTCCACCGACAGCGCGTCCCCGTTCGGCAGGTCGGCCATCGGCAGGATGTACACCGTGAGGAAGTCGCGGAAGGCGCGCTCGAGGCCCCACACGATCTGCTCGATGGTGCCGGGGTGCGCCGCGAGGATGTCGTGCGCCACGAGGTCGTTGTGCTTGACGCTGAACGGCAGCGCGGCCACCACGCCACGGTTCGGGTCGCCCATCATCTCCCGGACGGACTCGGGCTTGTTGTGCGAAAGCGGAAAGTTGAATACGTCGGCCATTCTGTGCCTAGTGTGCTCTGCGCGGCCCACGGCACGCGCACCACATTATGGCGCCGCGCGCCTGTTTTCCGCGCCCCAAGAAAACGGCGGCCCGGGCCCATTTGAATTAATTTCGCTCGCTCCCTCACATCCATGATTTCCAGCGCCGCGCAGCACCGGCTCGCGGAGTGGCTGGCTGCGACAGGGCAGAGGCCCGAGCAGGGCGGCGTGGCGGCCGTGCCGTATGGGGAGCAGGTGTGGGTCTCGATCGAGTGCTTTGAGGACTGGACGCAGCACGGCACGCTGACACTGTTCCAGCAAGGGCAGACGCGCGGCACGTTGAGTTCGCTCGGCACGCGGGCTATGGGCGCGTGGATGCGCTTGGCGCACCTCGTCTCGATCGAGCCGGGCATCAGCAAGCGCATGCACGGCATCGTGCTGGCCGACCTCTTGACGGCGTTCCGTCGCAATCCACAGGTGCGCTGGGCCCGCCGCTGGCTGACTTCGCGCGCCTTGACGGCGTCCAAGAGCCAGAAGCTGGCCGCTCGCCGCGGACCGACCGTCGCCCTGAGCAACGCCGACCGCGCGGGCATTGGCTCCTCCGTCGAGTTCGGGTTGGGGTGGTCGTCGGAGACGCTGTGGGTCGTGCTGGACATGGACGAGGTAGAGGCGCAGCTGGTCACGACAGCGGAGAACATCTTCGCCACGGCCTCGCAGCCGCGCTTGGTGGCGGCGAGCCCCGCGGCGCTGCCGGACGGCCCGATAGACGTGTCGATGTCCGACGAGATGCCGCGCACCATCCAGAACCCGGTGCGCATGGCCACGGCCGGCTTCGCCATGGAGTATAAGATGCGTGCGTTCCCCGGCGAGCGCGGGCCCGAGCGCGCCGACGGCAAGGTCACGTGGACGAGCGGCGCGCCGGACATGATCAAGGTCGTGCGCCGCGAGGGCCTAATCGGCATCGTCTTCGACAGCGCGCGGCGCGGCACGGCGACGCGCAAGGGCAACCCGGCGGGCAAGGTGTACTTCGCGGGCACCGTGCTGGACATGCTCCGGGCGCTGCGCTGCACCGACTACCCCTTCATCCACGAGTTCGGGCTCGAGCGGTGGAACGTGCACCCCGAGACCGGACTGGATGTGGCCGAGGACATCGGCGGCATGATGTACGAGTACCTGCCGCCGGATGTGCCGGTGAAGCTGTACCTCGACATCGACGCGAAGATTCCGGATGGCTCGCCGCTGGCCGACGCGGCCGCGCGCCAGGGCATCGTGCTGCGCCTCATCGACTTCGTGATCGACCGGCTCCAATTGTACTACCGCGACCGGCCCGACCGCTTCGGGCGCCCCTTCGTCTGCCCGCGCGTGGAGGACTTCCTGATCCTCGACAGCTGCGACCTGCGCAAGAATGCCGACGGCGCCTTCGTCAGCGGCAAGATGTCCTTCCACTGCATCCTCGACGGCAAGATCATGTTCGAGAACAACGTGGCGCAGGCCATGTTCGTGGCCTTCCTCGGCCAAGAGTGGAACAAGATTTGCGCCCTGGTCGAGCAGGGCTCGCCCGACGTGCCGGCCGACGCGCAGTTCTTCGTGGACGCGCGCACGCTCGACGAGAAGAGCGTCCTGAAGCCCGTGCTCGACCTGACCGTGTACAAGCTGAGCATGTCCTTCACCGGTGGCGACGAGGAGTACTCGTTTGGCACGGCGCAGCTGTTCCGGGTGCCGTATGGGTACAAGGTGCCGGAGGTCGTGAACGGATACCAGCGGCGGCTGCTGCCCGCATCGTTCTCGAAACACCGGGCCAAGGATCGGGACGAGGTTTTCATAGCGGGCATCATCCAGCGGCCGCGGCGCGGCAACTTCGCCGAAATCCAGTACTTCATGGGCCCGTGCATCCATCCCGACGGCAGCATCCCCGAGACGTGCGGCGTGCACACCACCGGAAGCGGCCGCATGTTCTACTACGTGACGGAGGCCAAAGCTAAGAAGGCCGAGAAACGTCCGCGCGACGACGCCCGCCCGCGCACGCTCGCGCCGGCACGTACGGGTCCGTCGAACTGGAGCACGCTGCTGTCCAGCGGCCTGCACGCGGCCGTCTACGATCTGCTGAAGAGCCTGTCGGGCATGGAACCGTGGAGCGACCTGCTGGAGTGCCCGTGGACGATCAAGGCCTTGGAGACGAACGACGGCGCGCCGTCGTGGCTGCTGCTCGCGCCGCCGAAGCGGAAGCACACGGTGTGCATGGTGCGCAAGCGGCTCGCCGAGAACCACATCGTACCCGGCGGCGACCGCCACGAGGAGGCCGGCGTCGTGTTCTACCTAATCCCGACGACGCGCGGCGGCCCGTGGAAGCTGACTCAGAGCTGCATGGGCACGTGCCGCACCGGCGTGGTGCAGGCGGCCGAGCGCGGGATCGACCTGCCGTTCCACCACCGCGTGGCGGGGCTGACGGCCGAAGCCATGGCGGAGGTGGTCAAGCACCTGTGAGCAATGGACTTCATTTCCTCACGAACCGCGTGATCAGCGGCTGCCAGCGCACGCTCGGGCGGCAGGATTGAGCGCGACGCGCACGGCCGGCGGGCGTCTGCGGCCAGTGCACGGGGACACGAAACGGGCCGAGTTGCCCAACGTACTCCATTCTTTTAAACAATTTCACCAGTGCCGCAAGCGCCGGAACGATTGCCCATAAACCTTCCTTTTACTCAAACAATATGCCGAACGTGTCGATCTCCGTGACGCAGCGCGCCAGCGCGTCGGCGCGCTCGTTCCCCGCCTCGCCGCTGTGCCCCTTGATCCACATGACCTTGCACGGCAGCAGCCGTCGCAGCTGCTGCACGGCCCTGTCCCACCGTAGCGCTGCGTTGCGGAAGGCGGGCGTCTTCGTGCTGGCCCGCGCGGCGCACCAGCCCCCGTTCGCGTACTTCTCCACGCCAATATAATCGGCGCGCACCTCCACCGACGAGAACTTGCGCACCAGCGCCTCCTCCTTCTCCAGCAGAAGGCGCACGGCGTGGCACGCGGCCATCAGCTCGAGCGTGGGGTTGCTGAAGCCTTCGCCGCGCACGCGGCACGAGAGCTCCGCCGAGACGTCGGCGTATCGCGCCAGCGCGCCGTATCCCATGCGGTCGGTGCCCTTGATGTGCGAGCCGTCCGTCCAAATGCGCAGCACGAATTTCTCCGCCATTCGCTCTGTCCGAAAAAGAAGGCGCTGCGGACATATCGGCGGGGCCGTGCTGCGCGGGCGCACCGTTCATGGCAACCGAAATGTACGAGAGCATCGCGGCCCGCGCCGAGGGCTACGACGACGTGTCCGCGGTCGTCCGCACGCACATCGAGGCCATCCAGCGCATCAAGGGCGAGGCTGAGGCAGTGCAGGCGTTTTGCGCGCGCGGCCCGATGGAGTCCGCCGCGTGGGCCTTTGCCGTCGCCATCCAGTTGTCCGCGCCACCGCACCCGTCGCCGTTCGTGGCGCTGGACGCCCCGCACGTGCTGCCGCTCGCCGAGCGTGCGCTGCGGGCCATGCACGGGCACATGAGGGCGTTCGACTCTGTATTCGCGTCCAAGTGGATGCAGGGCGCCGAAGGCGACCGTGGATACAGAAAACACGGCACGCCGAGCACTTTGCCGTGGGCCGAGCCGCGGCTCATTTTGTGTGACAGTGGCGAGGACTCGTGGGTGCTATGTCCCATCCCCGGCGGCGACGTGTGTGTCCTACTGTCGAAGGGCCGTGGGACGATAGTCCCGCGCAGCCCGGCCAGCCTGCCGCCCGTGCCCCCGGCGCCGTCGCTGTACTCGTGGCCGCGGCCCACATCGTACTAACGGCCGCCATCGCCGTCTCGGTCGCCGTCGTTGTGTTTTACCACCTGCTGCGCGGGATTGCGACGTGGCCGGCCGCGGGGCTTCCGTGGCCGCTCCTGCTGTGCGGCGGCCTGATGACCCTGCTGGTGGCGCGGTGCGTCCGCGGCTGAGACAGCCGGCGGCTCGGCGGCGGCGAGCGCGTCCGCGGCGGCCTGACGAATCTGGGGGTGCAGCGCGCTGAGCACGACCGTCGCGCGGTCACGTCCGCGAATGAAGCTGCGCACGCTCCTCACGTTCGCCGCCTCCAACCCGAGCTCCGTCGGCTTGGTCGCCGTGTTGACCAGTCCCATCACACGCACCGCCTTCCCCGCGGCATCCGCCGCCCGCGCGACCGACGTCTTCGGCGCCACCAGCACCACCGTCTGCACACCGTGCTGGCGGCACAGCTCCGCCGACGCGCGCACCATGTCCTGCGGCGGCAGGAACAGCAGCGTGCACGTCGCGCCCACGGGCCCCTCCGCGCGCGCCTCCCACTCGCACGCCACGTCCGCGCTCTGCTTTCGCGGCAGCGGCCGTTGCGGGCTGCGAGCCCGCCGGGGCCGTTTCCGCCCGTCCTCGTCGTCGCTGGAGTCGCGGCCGCGCTTCTCCTCCGCGGCGGCGATGCGCTCGAGGGCGTCGGCGATGCGCCGCAGCCCAGCCTCGTCCATTTTTTTTTAAAGTGCTTTCTTCACAGGCCCGCCTCAATATCCCGGCGCTGGCGCTTGGCCGCGGGGGCGCGCATGTGCTCGCGCGCGGCAGAGGCCATGGTCTTGAATGCCATCGGCGCTGCCGTCAGCGGGGCAGCCTTCATCTGCTTCTGGTTGTCGACGAGAACCATGTTGTCCGTCCAGCCGTTCACGGCCTTCTGGGCTTCGCGCTCGATCCACTGCTCGGCCGTCGTGGGGTCGTTCGACGCCAGCGAGACGAGGCGGCCCTCTTCCTGCAGCTTCGCCAGCACGTTGCCAATCTCGACGGCCATGTTGAACTTCTTGGTCTCGTCGAGCGCGTACGTGTCCGATTCCGCGCGCCCGTACATCGCCGCGGTCAGGACCTGAAGCAGCGCCGGCACGTCGCCGAGTACCTGCCGCGTGGGCTCCTCGGCGCTGGAAGAGGTCTGCACGGCTTGGTTCTGCGCGCGGCGCTCCTTGACCATCCTCGAAAACTCGATCAGGTTGCTCATCCGTGCGGGCGCCTCCTGCTTCGGCGTGCCGTCGGCCGCGCGTTTGACGCCGGTGGCGTCTGATTCCTTGGCCTTGGCCTTGTCCTCGTGCTCCTTGAGGTCCTTCTGGAAGGCGCGCTCGCGGTCCGACTTGCGGTCGCCCTGCTCCTCAGCGGCGTCGTCGGCCTCGGCGCTGGCCGTCGAGCGCACGGTGAGCGCCTTGCTCAGGCGGTCGACGGAGCGCGCCTCACGCGCCACGAGGTCCCGGTGCTCCTTGTCCAGGAAGCGCTTGGCGTCCTCGAGCATGGCGTCGAACATCTTGACGGACTCCTCGACGTCGGCGCGGTCGGCCTCGTTCTTGAACAAACGCGTCTTGCCGAGCATGCCGCGCGCGGTCTCGCGGGCGTTGCGCACGTCGGCGATCACGCCGGTTTCCATCTCCTTGAGAGCCTGCGCGTCCTCCATCTCCTTCTTCTCCTTGGCGTGCGCCGCCTTCATGCGCTCCACCTCGAGCTTGCGCGCCTCCTCGGCCTTGGCGGCGTCCTCGCGGGCCTTGGTGGCCTCGCTCTCGGCGCGCCTGTTGCTGGCCGCCATCTCGGCCATGTCCTTGCGCAGCTGGCGTAGCTGCTCGGCAGTGTCATCCTTCGTGGGCTTGGGCTGCCCTTCGGCCGCAGGCTGCTGCGCCTCGGGCTGCTGCTGCGGCGGCTGCGTCTCCAACGGCGTGGTGTCCATCCGCTCGGGTTGCTGTGCTTCTTTGAGAGTGCCCGTGCCGTCTCCGACGACCAAGTAACACTCGCCGATCGTTTTCTGCTCCACGGCGCCGCTGCCGGACGCGGCCGTGAGCATCATCGCGGCCGTCGGTGTGTCCAGGAACGGACTGAAATCGCTCGTCAGCGCCTCGAGCAGGTCGTCATTCAGCGTCCCCGCAAACGAGGCCGCCGTCAGCACGCGCCGGCCGTTGGCGTCCTCGATCTCCGTGATGTCGGCGCCTTCGCAGTCGGGCTTGCGTACCACGGACAGCTCCAGTACGTCGGTGCTGATCTTCTTCTTTGTGACAGGGTCGATGAGGTGCATCTCGCCGAGCGAGACGGCCGGCAGCGCGCGGTTCCGGATGCCGCGCGCGACGAGGCGGCTGCGCCGCGTGTCGCTGGCCACGCTGAAGGTAGCACGCAAGTCCTTCTCCTGCGGCCATGCGTTCAGCACGCGGCCCAGTGGAATCTTGTCCTTGAGGTCGGCAGGGCGCAGCCCAGAGTGCTCCAGAAAGATCGGCTTGCCCGCCATCCTCGCCGCCTGCTCAGCCAGCTCGCCGTCGGTCAGGTACAGCGTGCGCCCCCGCTCGGCGGCGCCCTTGGTGTACCGGCGTGGCTGCGGCGTGCACGTGGCGCGCAGCGGCGCGCACGCGGGATCGGTGAGCGTGTCGTCGTACTTGGACATCGATGCCGTCGTCGTCACTGCCTGCGGCGCCGCCTCGGGCGCAGGCTTTTCGACGTGCGCGGACTGTTTCTCGGGCTCCGCCTGCTTCGGCTTCTCGGGTGCTCCCTCCGCCGGTTTCGGCTTCTCGGGCTCCGGCTCCGCCGCCGCCGCCTCCTCATCCTCCTTCGGTTTCTCGGCCTCCGCGGCCGTCTCCTTTGGCTTGTCCGGCTCGGGCGCCGCCTCCTTCGACTTCGCCGGAGCCGCCGCGGACGCGCCCTCCGCCAGCTGCACGCGCAGCGCGCCCTTCTTGATCATATCGAGGAGCGCCTCGTCAGGGATCGGCGTGGACATGAGCGCGTGCGCGCACGCCGCGCCCGCCCCGACGAAATACCACGGCCTCTCTGAAAACGAAACTCAATTGCGTCGCACTCAGTGCACGGCGCGCTTGGGCGTGTAGTCGCGGCCGAAGATGGCGCCGTCGTCCACGGCGAGGTACTCGGCGTCGCTCTTTGTGAACGCGCGGGCCATGACCTTCTGGCCGCCCTGGGAGCGGCCGCCCAGGGCCGCGCCGACGTGCTCGGGGCCTCCGGCCGGGTTCGTGATCACAATCTTCGAGATGATGCCCGCCTCCATCAGCGCCAGTGCCACACGGCGTGCCGGGTCGTACACGGGGTACAGGTCGGACATGTATCCCGACTTCGGCTTGCGCGTGCCCGTGGCGAAGTACACCACGAGGAGCATGGCCACGTACTGGATGAAGCGGATGCCCGCTGCGGTCAGCAGGAGGATCGACTGCGGCAGCACGTTGACGTAGGGGTTGGTCAGGATCGACAGCACGCCGGCCGCCAGCAGCCCGCCGTCAAAGAACATGTACAGCAGCCACTGCACCGACACGAACGGAATCTGGTACTTGCCGATGGAGTACCAATCGACGACGTACTGCTTGACGCGCGACTCGCCGATGGTGACGACCATCGAGATGGCAAACATGATGGCAGCGAGCACCGACGGCCAGAAGAAGGTGGTGAAGTTGTGCGCCAAGATGTTCACCGACGCTGCGGTCACGCCCCAGAAGATGTACGTGTAGCGGTTGAACGTGAACTCCTCGTAGCCGGGGAAGGCGTTGAAGTACCCGATCACGTCGCCGAGCAGAATCTCGCTGATGAAGAAGCTGATCCAGACGACGTACAGCACGTGCACGCCCTTCACGTAGCCGGCATCGGGCCCGAGGATTTCCACCTGGTCGAGGTACGCGTATCCCACGAGCTGGAAGATGGCGCCAATGAGTTGGACGAAGGCGGCCCACGAGATGAAGTACCACATCGTGCGAATGTAGGCCTTCGCCACAGTCTGCGAGCCGCGAAGCATGTACGATCCGATGAGGAAGCGGGCGGTCATGATCGTTCCGAACCAGATGACGGCCGCCGTGCCGGCCTCACAGACTAGGAAAACCCACACCCACGTATTCAGGCCCGCGATCATGGTTGGTATTTGCTGATGCCCGCGCCCGCGCCGCCCGCACGCATATAGCCCTCGCCCGCTGATCTCGTCATTCCCGCGCACGCTTTCCGCGCGGCGTCGTGGCCACCGCGTCGGGCACCACCTGCCGCCTCGCCCGATTGCGCGATTTTGTCGGCGCCTGAATGCGCGGCGGCGCTTTGCCGGCGTACTGGAGCAGGTACGGCCGCAGCAGCCGCGCCATGTTGTGCGCGTACTCCTCGCGCGGCACGCCGATCATCACCACGCTGCCGGGGCCGGACAGCAGCACGGTCATGCGCCGCCGGCCGCCGTCGCACGGAATCTTGCGCAGGAACGCGGCGTGGAACCGCTCGGGCTTGTACGTCACGGCGGGGTTGGCCGCGGCCATGGCCGCGAGGTCGAGCGAGCACAGCAGGTTGCGCAGCATGTACACCGTGTTGTTGACCACCATGTCGCCGCCGACGAGGTAGAGCCAGCTGCAGCCCGCCTGCTGCAAGAGGAGCAGCACGGAGCACACGAGGCTGGTCAGCGACACCCAGTTGCTCGTGCCGGTGAACTCCATGTCCCCGCTGAAGATTTGCACGGCGCCCTGTGGGTGCGCGCGCAGCGCCACCGCAGGGAACGTCGCCGAGTTGGCCGACACCATCGGAAGCTTGATGGCCAAGTCGGCCAGCCCCACGGGCAGCCAGAACCGCTTGTCCCAGCTGCCCACGCGCGTGCCGACCACCATGTTCACCAGCTGGATGGGGTCGGGCACCGTCGTCCACGCGTGCTCGATAAACTCCTCGGGCGGCGTCTCCAGCGGGATGGCTACCCCGACGCTGTCGCGGAACGCCACCCACTTCTGCTGCCACGGGCCCAGTGAATCCAGTTTTTAAAAATGAGCACGACGGCGACCAAGACGAAGACGAAGACGAAGCACAGCGGCGTGCGCGCCGCGAAGCGCCCGGGCGCGGCGGCCAAGACGGCGGCCCCGGTCACGGTGACCGTGGCGGCGGAGAAGAAGCGCAAGACCCGCAACCTCGCCACGGCCATCGGCAACGGCATCGGCCCGGCCGTGTGGATCACCTCGACCACGCCGGCGGCCTTCAACGAGGACGCGCTGGTGGCGTACCGCGCGATGATGAAGCGGCTCGTCGGCGTGGCCATGGGCATCCGCGGCGCGGTGGGCGACGAGCGGCTGCGGGCCAAGCACGTCGAGGGCGCGCACCGCGCGCTGCTGATCATCCGCTCGGAGAACTTGGTGTACACGCCGCAGTCGAAAAAGAAGCGCGGCGGGGACGACGACGAGGAATAAATCCGATGACCAAGCGCGTGCACGAGCCCGCCATGGCGTGGTGGGAGGACCCCGCCCCGGACACGCTGCCGTACAACGTCAACCTGAGCGACATCTACGTGCCGCCCATGCCGCACCGCGTGTTCTACCGCGCGTACGCCGGCAGCGAGGATCGCGCCGCCACGCGGCCGCACTTCCCTGACGGCGGCAAGCACGCCGAGCACGGCATCATGCCGGACCAGGCGCCCGCTTCGCCGCTCGCGCTCCTGACCGAGGAGCAGAGCCGCTACCTGAAGGGCCAGCAGTCGTGGCCCGACGTGCAGCGCATCCAGCCGGGATGGACGGATCAGGGGTGGAAGGAGCTGCCCAAGGTGGAGGATTACATTGCACGGAAGACGGGCGCCAAGTTTGCGCACGTGCACTGGGCACTGCGCCGCGAGGGCGGCGACTGGCGCGGCATGGCCAACTATCGTCTCGACGAGCGCGGGCGCTACTGGCTCGTGCTGCATGCGCCGGCACGCATCACTGAGGCCAACCTCGCCGCCGTCGATGTGGACATGCACCGCGAGCCACCGCTGGCGCACTGGCAGATGGACGCGCGCCGGCCGCCCGGCATCTTCTTCCACCTGTGCTCATGTACGTTTGGGGGCGGGCGCGGCGAAGTAGGTGCGGTAGAGCCCGCGGATCGCGCTGCCCGCCGCCCAGAAAATCAATAGACCGATGCCGATGCCGATCACAAGGTTCTCGCGCCACGGCGACGACACGGACTCGTTGCCGCGCGCCACGCACTTGCCGGACAGCCCGTCCGCGCTCAGCACGTAGTGCTCGGAGTTGTAGCACGCGAACGTCGTCTGCGCGCCGAGCACCAGCGCGCGCACCCACTCCTTATCGATGACCTGATCCACGGTCAGGCCGTCCAGCGCCTGCACGATCGACATCTCCAGCGTGTACGGGCCCGCGCCGAACGGCTGCGCCTGCTGGATCAGGAAGGCGCACAGCGTGTAGTCCCCGCCGGGGCCGCCGAACTCGAAGATGTCCCGGCACTGCACGTCCGCGGCGCACGCCTCGCACACCCGCACCAGCGCGCTGCCGTCGAGCGGCGTGGAGGGCAGCGTCGTGGCGAAATCTTGCCCGCCGGCGGTGATGTCGAACGTGGCCGCGAACGCGCCGGCAGCGGCGAGGACGAGAAGCAGGAGGCGCATGATGCCCGGCGCCAAATGCCGCACAGCCTTAGCGCGGGCCGTCTCTGTTTATTACGTCGTAAAAGTTGATGCCCAGGACGGCCATGCCGGCTTGCAGCGCCATGGTGATGGCCGCCGCGTCCTTGGCGGCCGTGCTGTCGGCACCGAACTGCGTGGCCGTCGACACGTCCTCGATACCGTCGATGCCCTCGATCTCCACGGCGTCCCAGAGCGGGTCGGCCGCCGTCTCCTCGGCCTCCTCGGGCTCCTGATCGGGCTCGTCCTCCTTGGCGGCCACCAGCGCCTCTACCTCGGCGAGCACGGCCGCCTGCACCGCGCTGAGCTTTGCGCGCTTGTTCATTACAAAAAATTACGAATCGCATGAGGCGGCCGCAGCCCACGGTACGGTACACGGACGGCCTCGGCGCCGGCGCACCAGCAGCGGCGCGCGTGCACATCGCTGTCGCCATGAGGCGCAAACGCAAGTTCATCACGACCGTGCGTGGCCTGCCTTACGAGGAGGCGGAACGCGCGCTGACGGCCCTCCGGAAGCAACTCGGCTGCGGCGGCACGATGCTGCGCAGGGAGGACGACGGGACGGGCACGTTTCAGCTGGCGGGCGCGCGGGCGATTGAAGTCGACGCGTACGTGCGCGCAAAGCTCGGCATGGCGTTTGATGATGTCGTCATCCACGACTGCTTTACAATACAGCCGGCGCCCTCGGCGTAGATGCTGGATCAATTTATGGTTTCACCGCCGCCTTTCACGCAGCGCGCAGGAGATCGCGGCACCCGATGATCTCGACGCCGAACACGTAGCTGCCCTGCATATCGACGACCACGGACTCGTCGCCGTTTGGGTGCGAGCGCACTGGCCGTGTGCCGTCATCGCCGAAGCGGATGTACAGCGCGTCCGCGTCCCAGTCGATGGTGCCCGACGGCGGCCCGAGGTCGAGGCGCACGTCGGCGGCCCGAAATGAGATGTTGCTCAGCTTGCGGTCGCCGTCGTACACGATGGAGGTGTGCGCTACGGTCGTGTCCACAAACGTCCCTGCGGCCGGGCGGCCGGAGAACGTGAGCACCAGCAGCCCCTCCCTCACCTCCCACAGAACTTCGACCTCAGGCACGGACGCCGGCGGCGGTATCGAGCCAATATTCTCTAAGACGATCCTTGCCATGCAAATTGAGTGAGGGCGCGGGGCCTGGCGCTTCTTACGGATAGGTCTCCATTTTAGTGCGGCGCACAATGTCCGCGAGCGTGTCGCTCTGCTGCTCCCCCTCCAGCGTGCTGTTGATCACGACGAGGTTGAGCAGGTTCTTGGTGCGCCTGTACAGGGCGTTCGAGTACCACGCCAGCAGCATCACCAGCGACGGCACGAGGTACAACAGCGCCGCGGCCGTCATCAGCGCCGCGTACGGCTGCGCCACGTAGCTCGCGCCGATTGTGGCCTGAAAGTCCGCCGCCGTGGTCACGTGGATGTTCGGCACGCCCCACAGCAGCATGCCCTCGAGCAGCGCGCCGTTCGCGACCAGGCCGGCGAGGGCAGCGACGCGCTCGAAGAACGGGTCGCGCAGCGTCAGGCGGGCCGTCGCCGAATCGTCCAGCACCCACGCGCTCTCGCCGTCCGTGTAGTGCCCGCGGGCGATGCTCAGCAGGATCAGGATCACGTAGCAGCCGGCGAAGATGGCCGGGATGGTGATGAGAAGCCAGCCCTTGAGCATCAGCGTGGCGCCCATGGCCACGGGCAGGTACAGCCCAAGCGACACGAGGAACTGGATGCCGGCAAGGACGATGTGTGCGCCCATGATGAGCGTCTCCCAGTCGGAGCCGTACGACCATAGTATCGCGTCCCTCTGTCCTTTGCGCGACTGGTGCCGTCGGCCCATTTTCCGTGTCGCCGGCGGACGTCCTGCCCCTCTTATTGCGCCGCCATTTATTTTGCGGCGAGGCACCCCGCGGCGCGCCCGGGAATCTCCGACGCCAGCTCCACGAGGTCTTCCACCCGCTTGATCTCGGCGATCTCGCTACGCGACACCGAGCACCGCAGCCACGGGATTTCCTCCGCCAGCATCACGAGGTGCGCCGGGTACTCGTCGCCCTCCGTCGAGCACGTGGCCAGCAGATCGAGCGCGGAGTGCAGAATCAGCTTGTCGAGCGGCGACCAGGCCGGGTGCCATCCGCTGTTGATGCGCCGCCGCAGCGTCGCGCCGAGCGCCTGCATGCGGTCGATCAGCACCATTACGTCGGACGTGTCGCCCCTCACGTCTTCGTACACGGGGCGGCGCACGGCAATGTCCGCGACCGCCGCGCCGACGGCCAGCACCACAATCAGGGCATACAGCAGCTTCATTCGAATCGCCGGCGCGACCCTCCACGCGTGTCAATTGCTACGCACCGACCGTTTTCACAATCTGCCGGCACACCTCGATCTTGCCGCCGCCGTTGCGCTGCCAGCCCCACACCGACTCGTCGCCGCTCTTCTGGAGGCAGTCGGGCGCGCGGCCGGCGTAGTACAGCAGCGCCCAGTACGACTGCCGCACGGCGAGCGCGTCGGTCTTGTGATCCCAGTGCTCGCCCATGCGCACCGACCGCCCGCTCGTGGCCAGCGGCGGCGCCGCCCGCGCCTTGCTGGAGATCGTCTGCACCAGCCAGCCGCGCGCGTGCGACTGCTCCAGCAGGTCGAGCGCAAACCGCACCTGCGGCGAGTTCGTCGCGACGGCCGCGCCGCCGCGCGCCCGCTTCTGTGCCATGCCGAACTTGCCATGCCGCGCGGCCGCCAGCAGCAGCGCGAACGCATCCTCCTCGATGACCATTTGGCCGTCGCGCAGCTCGAGCGCCCGCTCCAACAGCGTCGGGCCGATGGCCTCGAACGCCGAGATCAGCGTGGTGAACCCCACGCCGGGCGGCCCCACGGTGAAGTCCGAGCCGGACATCAGGCAGCACATGACGATGGCGTGCACTGGCGCCAGCATGCGCGGGAACTTGGCGCGCAGCGCCTGCGCCAGCATGGTCACGTCCACGACGACCGCCGAGCCGCTGGCGCCGCCCTTGTCCAGAAAGATGCGCATGCGCCGCTCGCGCAGCCGGTCACGGCAGTCGTCGGCCAGCATCAGCGCGCGCGCTAGCACGTCGCTGTCGCGACTGCGCAGCAGGATCGCGTCGCCGTCGCCGGCCATGCCGTTGGTGGTCATGACCAGCTCCCGCACCACGTCGATGATCTTGGCATCGGCCTCGCCGTGCGTGTTCTCCGCCGACGGACGCACCACGGTGCGCTCGTCGCGCCGCCCGTCCCACTGCGTGGCCACGGCCTCGCCCACGCGGAACTCGCTGTCCCCCTCGCGGCACGGATGGCCGGCGGGCAGGATGAGCGCGCCCGGCACGCCAAACATGCAGAACCCGGCGTCCCCCGAGACAGTCAGCGGCGCGTAGCGCATGCCGTCGAGGCCGACGTGCTCGAAGCCGCCGGTCTCGCCCGCCATGACGAGGCACGCGTACGCCGCGCGCAGCGTGTTGCGGAACGGCCGGTCGTGCAGCGCGCTGCTCATGAAGAACGCGAACCCGCCCGCCGCGCGCGCCTTCTCGATGCGCCCCCGCATCTTGTCGTCCGCCGCCGGGTCGCGTGCCATGGCCGCCAGCGCGTCGTCCAGCGCGCTCAGGAACTGCTCCTGGCTGATCCAGCCGTGCAGCCGGCGCAGCGGCCGCAGGTGCGCGTCGAGCGCCGGCACGAGCGCCTGCTGCGCGCGCAGCTCGTGCTCCATCTCCTTCACCTCCGGCGTGCCGCGCGTGTCGTACGCACCGAGATACGTTGGCGCGCCCACGCTCACGCTGGCCACGAACGGCAGCCACATGCGGTACATGCCCACGAGGTGCGTCGGCGAGGTGGCGCTGGCGGTCTGCGCGAAAATGTCCGTCTCGGCGTCGTGCGCCAGCACGGCCATGCCCCTGGGCACCACGGCGGCGCGGAACGCCTCGTAGCTCTCGTACGTCTGCGCACCGCCCGCGCGCTCGCGCACGGAGTTAATGCGGTGCACGGCATCGGGGCACTGCGCCTCGTACCACTCCGAGACGGCGGTCGATCCGGTGAATCCCATTTTTTTGCGAATGAAATAAACGTTCATTGCGTCACGTTCTGATCACAGAATGGACATACGCCACCCGCCTGTCGTCCACATCCGTTCTCATAGCATTCCGTACAAACACGATGTGTACACCTGGGATGCAAAGGACGCAGGCCACGGTCGGTGCGGGTGGGGCACACAATACACCACTCGCCGGGGTGCTCATGACGGTCCCAAAAGTTGAGGTTGTTCCATTTCCCGCTCATGTCATATGGAGGAATGCACCGGCAGGGCGTTGTCATTTTAATTCAACTGAATCCTATTTTTTCTTGTGGTATTTTTGGAAGTTTCCGCAGGCCAAAAATAGGTCGCGTCAGGGGAAGTTTCCCGTCACACTTTTTATAAATGTCGAGCATGTTCGATAGTGATCCTGTGAAGTTCAACAACGCCTTGCGCGTGCTGTACCGCGTGGCCTCCGGGCAGACAGAGTGCGTCGGCAACTACTACATCGCGCAGCCGCTTTCGCACGGCAGCATGACGGTCGGCTTTGTCCACGACTTCGGCATTGTCGGCGTTGCCAACGTGTGGTTCGCCGCCAGCTTCAAGCCGGAGCCTGTGGCGGACGAGGGCGAGGTCACGCAGGCCGAGCTCGTGGCCGCGCTGCGCCACCTGAAGAAGATTCACGACACGGACGCCTGCTTCACCATTGGCGACAAGGGCGCGTACTGCGAGCGCTTCTACAGCCTCGGTATCAGCCTGAACTCCGGCGCCCAGGACGACTACTTCGCCGTCGTCAAGTTCATGCCGCGCGTGTGCTGGGACGGCCGCCTTGGCCTGCCGGGCGCATTCAAGGCTGTCTGAGCAACCATTTCTCTAGTAAAAGTCAAGTACACCTTCCATGCCTCCCCCGAACGCACCGGGGCTGCTGGGGATGTGCTCGGAGCCATGCTGCGCAAACTGCGTGAACGGAGAGTCGACGCCGCGCGGGCTGGACACGGCCGGCGCATCAAAGTCCTCGGCTGCCCAGCCCGTAGGGAGATTAGGAGAGCCGGCGGGCGTATCGGCACGAGGCGACTCCTCGCTGGGGGTGGCCGGCGCGGTCGCGAAGCCCGCGGGCAGGTCAACGGAGCGGTCCGCCGCGAGGAAGCTAAGCGACGGCTGGCTCGACGCACTGCCGGCCAGGGCGTCGGCTTCCCACATGGACTCCATCAGCATGTCGAGGCTCTCTGGCGAGGCGGGCGGCGACGGCTCGTGCTCGGAGGACACCACGACCGGCGGCGCCGCAGGCCGTTGCCTGCTTCGCGCAGGTGCTTGAGCGACCGCCGGGCCCGACGCGGCGGCAGCCTGATCCAGCACAGCACGCACGGCGGGATTCGTGCCTGCCAGTTCGAGCGGCGTGTGCCCGTCGCTCGTCGCCACATCGACCGAAGGCATGCGCCCAGCCATGATGGCCGTGGTGGCCACCAGCCCCGCCGCGGCGGCAAAATGGATCGGCAGCGCGGTGATGCCGTTGTGCACCACGGGCCTGTTGATGTCAGAGACCAGCGCAAGGAACGACGCGCCCGCCTCGTCGCGCTCGGTGATGGCCTCGATGAGCGGCGTCCAGTCCGGCCGCGCGCCGCGGTTCACGTCGGCGCCGTGCGCCAGCAAGAGCGACATCAGCGCAACGCCGCCCACGCGACGCGCGACGGTGAGCGCGACGGCGCCGTCGCGCGAGACGGCGGTGGTGTCCGCGCCCGCGCGCAGGAGCACGCTCGCGATGTCGGCGCGCCAGTTGAGGAGCGCCTCGATCAGCGGGCCGTCCGTCAGGCCCGTGCCCGCGGTCGGACTGGCGCCGGCGCGGAGCAGGCCCTGCACCAAGGTCGCGTCACCGCGCGTCACCGCGAGGACGAGCGCGGTCTGGCCGAACTCGTCCGCGTTGTCCAGCCGTGTGTCGCGATACCGCACGCCGCGCAGATACTCGACGTCAGAGAGCGCCACGGCGTCCATCAGGTCGCGCATCTCCAGCACGGCCGTCACCGCGAGCTGCGGCGCGCTCAGCACGGCCTGCGAGCCCACGGACGTCTGGTTGAGCTCGGCGCGCAGCCGGGCGGCGTCGGCGGGCGGCATGCCGATGGTCAGCGCATGGTCTTTGCCCCGGCGCGCGTCCTCCAAGGCTGCGGCGAGCGCGCCGCGCTCCGCAAGCACGAGCGAGCCCGTGGCAAGACGAAAGTACACGCAGTCCGTGCCGTAGCGCGGCACGCCGAAGCGGTAGCGCTCGCCGCCGGGGCTGATGTCCAGCGTGAGGCGCATGGCCTTGCGCAGGTTGGACGTGATGATGTGCCGCCACGTGAAGGACGACTCCGGCTCCTCGTGCATGACAATGTACGACGTCGCGTTCGCGCGGAACAGCGTCGGGTACGCGCCGAACGGCAGCTCCGGAAGCAGCCGCGTCCCGATGACTTCGGCGGGCGCCGCCTCGGCCGTGCGCGGCCCGGTCGCCTCAAACACGGAGTCCTGCGTCGCCAGACCGTCCGCAACGAGAAGCGAGAGAAACTGGCCGATCGTCTGGAAGAGCGCCACGTGCGTGTGCTGTGCGGGCCCGCCCGAGCGCGCGTACACCAGGGTGAAGTCGGCAGGCGCGCTCATCACGCTCAGCACGGCGCGCGTCGGCGGCAATCGCGCGGCGACCTTCATTTCGCCCACGCGCCACCGCCCGGCGCGCGAAATAGCCTCCGGTGGCCGAATTCGCCAGTGCAAACGGGTTCCATGGGCGAGGCGTACGACGCCGTGTCGGCCATCTCGCAGCGCATGCACGACCTCGAGCGCCGCATGAGCAGCTGCCTCGCGCAGATACAGGACTCCGTCGCCAACGACGGGCGATGCGTCGAGGCGCTCTCCGGCGTCATCGAGAAGACCTTCGAGATGCTGCGCAAGGTCATCAAGGAGCGCGACGCGCAGCGCGCCCAAGCGGCGGCCAGCGCGGAGCACATCATGCGCGTGGCCCTGACCATGAGCGTGCTCGTCGACGAGACGCGCAAGCAGCAGGAAAGGATCGCCAGCCTCGAAGTCGCGGTGGACTCCCTGCACGTCGCCGCGGCCTACGCCGCCACGCCGTCGCCGCAGCGCAAGCCGGAACGCTTCCCGCCCCAGCTGATCCCGATGCTTGAGCTCGACGAAGCCAAGGCCAAGGCCGCGCTGCCGCGCGTGGAGTACCACTCCCCCGGCTCGCCGCGAAGATGCGGGGGGGAATCGCAGTAGCTCAAAAGCAAATGGAGGCCCAGTACGCCGCGCTGAAAACGCGCTGCGAGGTGGAATTCTGCCGGCTCATCGCCGCTCGGCGCCGCATGCACGCGCTGCTCGAAGAACTCGAGGCGCGCCACGCGAGCCCGCCCGCGCGCCTGTATCCGGCGTGCGAGGGCTACGTCATGCGCGCGTATTGGCCGCAGCACCGCCTCTCCGTGGACGTCGATTACGACACCATGTTCCTGTGCCGGGACGGGCACCCCGACGCCGCCCCGAGCGCCGTTCTGCCACAGGACGCCGTGATTGCGGACGTGCTCGCCGTCGTCGGCGTCGCGCAGAAAAAATAAATGAGCACCACGGAGACGCGTTTGCCCTACGCCACGTACGCCACACTCCACGCCAACTGCAAGCTGGCCGCCGCGCGGTTCGAGCTGGCCGCGAGCGCCATGCACCTCCTGCTGAGCGAGCTCGAAGAGCGCGGTGCCAAGCCGGCTGCGCGGTGCTACTGGAGCTCCGACGAAGGTGGCTTCGTACTGTGCTGGCCGCACAAGCTCGTGGCGTGCGTGCACCACGACGGCACCACGCTGGGCGAGGACGGCGGCGACGTTAGCGACTACGACTCGTACGCCACGTCGGCCGCCGAGATGGAGACGCTGGCGGATGCCATCGCCAAGGCCGTCGGCACTACGGAATGAATTCATTTTAATCCATGATCGCGCTCGGCCGCCGCCAGCCCGCGGTGGATCACCTCGTGCACGGCCTCCTGCAGCGCCTCCGTATCGACGTCGCGGTGCGCGGGCGCGACGTCGTCGAGGTAGCTGCTCAGGAAGTCCACCAGCCCGTTCTCGAACCCCGGCACGTCAAACACGTCGCGCAGGAACGCGAACGCCCGAATTGACATTTTTAAGCCTCAATCCTTTTTATTCGGCCACCTTCCGGGCCTTCCGGGCGAGATAGGTCTCCGCCACGTACTCAGGCGAGTCGAGATGGTCGTCCCACATGGCCGCCATGACCCACCTCGCGGCGTAGCGCCCCAACTCGGGGTCGCGGGGCATGCCCTCCTCGGAATCGAGAACGCTTGTCCAGATCAGCTCCCAGATGCCCTCTTGCAGATCCTTGTTGTCCTTCACCATGTCGAAAATGTCATACACCCTTTCAACGTCGCTCGCAGCCTCCTCCGGCGTCGGCAGCTGGGGCTCGCGCATGGTGCGCTTGCGAGGTCTCCCTTCGTGGTCACCCATGCTCCGGATTTTTTTAGTCTGTCAATCGGTATTCTGACGCTTTCGTTAAAGCACACGGTGGTGCTGTCGTTGTCCATCGCGCCCCCTGCTGTTCCCGGAGGTCTTTGCCTCGGTAGGCGGCGATAGCCGCGTCGCCTTCGCGCTGGTGCACGCCAGGCAGCTGCTCGTGGCCTCTGGGATGTGCTGGCTACACGACAACCGGGACGCCGTGCGCTAGGCGCGGGATGCGGACTGGCGCCGCGCCGCGCCGCTGGTCGCGCAAGGCAAGCAGGAGAGCGGGTCGATGCTGCAGAAATAAACTATAATTCGCGGAAGCGCTGCACGGCGCGCCACAAACACCCTTGGTGCGCGATGCGGTAGCGGCGACAGGCCGCCCGCACGTTCAGCGGCGACGGCAGCTTGTTGTCCTCCAGCACCATGTACTCCGGCAAGAAGGCGGGCAGGCGCAGCCAGCGGTGGCTGTCGCTCCACACGGTATTGCGGATCACCACGCAGCGCACCGTGACCCTCTCCTTCAGGGAGAAGTTGGCGTACTCAGCAGGGCTGATGAAGGTGGTCCTGCCATGCACTGCGCGTTGCCCGTCGTACCACTCGACGTCGATGCTCGGCGCGAACATCGGCCTAAAGAAGGCGTACCCGACGCCGGCGCACCCGAGCAGGGCCGCGGCGGATGCGACACGTTGAACCAGCGCGCCTGTCATTTCACTTTTTTCGGTAGGGAGAATATATTTTTTATGCTCTGTCATTCAGGCGCAAGCCCCGGGTTCGGATCGTAAATTTTTCCGCGCCACACGGCTGCATCCTCCCTCCCGAGCCGTAGCATGATCGTCAGCGTCACCTCGCAGTGAAAACCATAATCGGCGAAGGTTCGGTCGTCTAGCAGTCGCCATCCAGCAAAGTACATCGGATAGAGTTCAGGAGGAATACCTTCCTTGTCCTGTATCCGTTCTTTCAGTTTCCCGATCGTCTCGTTCCTCTCGACTTCAAACGAAAGAGTCTTTCCCGTCAACGTCTTCACGAGCACGCGCATTTCCTTGGGCTCCACTTTTAAAAATGAACCCCGCCGAGCAAGATGAGGAGCCGCCTGTCGCCTCCCTCGCAGGCTT